>Ga0209042_1000624_pt1 | contig 35354 bp, 30 predicted proteins | sample SaaInlV_200m_DNA_6_FD_184649 | JGI IMG/M metagenome (GOLD analysis project Ga0209042, IMG submission 184649) | Marine microbial communities from expanding oxygen minimum zones in the Saanich Inlet - SI037_S2LV_200m_DNA (SPAdes) (version 2) | ecosystem: Environmental > Aquatic > Marine >...
ATCTCAGAAGAAGACGCCGAAGGACTAAAAACCGTCGCTAGCGTAGTAGAATACGTCGAAAAGAAAAAAGCAGAATAAAAAACGGTAAATTAATCCATGCCTTATATCGCAGCATTCACACTTTATTTCCTCATCCTCCTAGCAATAGGAATGATTTCATGGTGGCGACATAAAATAAAGACCGACAAAGATTTCAACGTAGGAAATCGGTCGCTGAACTATTGGGTTACAGCAATATCAGCACATGCTAGCGATATGAGCTCTTGGCTATTTATGGGGTTCCCCGCAGCAATATATTCCGCAGGACTCTTCAGCGCATGGACCGCAGTAGGACTAATAGCAGGGATGTTCCTAAACTGGCAGTTTATAGCACCGAAAATCCGCGAGGCTACAGAGAAATACGACTGCTATACCGTCTCGGGATATTTCGAGAAACGCTTCAACGATACCTCCGGGATAATAAGCATGCTTACGGCAACGATAGCGTTCTTCTTCTTCACAGTATATCTTTCGGCAGGACTTGTTGGTATGGGTTTTCTCTTCGAGTCTGTCTTCAACGTACCATATATCACAGGGATAACAATAGGTATCAGCGTAGTAATGATATATACCTTCTTCGGAGGCTTCGTGACAGTAGCATGGCAGGATATGTTCCAAGGACTGTTCCTGCTCGTCATGATATTTATCGTGCCAATAGTAGCATTCTCTCATATCGATGGCATCGCAGCGATAACACAAGCTGCACGAGAACAAGCGATACCACTGACAATAGTGCCAAAGTCGTTTACTAAGACGATATGTGAGATATTGGGGTGGGGACTCGGATACTTCGGACAGCTGCATATACTCCTACGCTTTATGGGAATAAAACATACCGAAGAGCTGCGCAAAGCGAAATACTTAGGAATGATATGGCATATACTTACCCTTACAGCAGCAATAGCAGTAGGAACAGTAGGGATAGCATATTTTAACGGAACACTAGGCAACGCAGAGCTTGTCTTTATCGAGATGGTAAAAACATCATTCAGCCCTTTCATAGTAGGTTTCGTGCTTTGCGCAATACTAGCAGCAACAATATCGACGATGGACTCACAAGTTCTCGTCGTATCGGCAGTATTTACACAAGATGTTTATAAAAAGATCTTCCATAAAAGCGCTACACCACAACAATTGCTAATAGTATCACGGGCTACCGTCATCGCCGCAGGGATAGCGGCATATGCCATAGCTTTTGGTAAGGTAGAGACAATATATAACCTTGTGAAATACGCTTGGGCAGGAGTAGGAGCATCTTTTGGCCCCGTCCTTATCATGTCTTTCTACTCGAAGAGTATCAATAGAAACGGCGCAATAGCAGGGATAGTATCAGGGGCAGTAATAGCAGCAACGTGGGGACGAATCAATAACACCATACCAGCAATGATCCCTGCATTCGTAATAAGCGCCGTAGCAGCACATATTGCCTCGAAGGTTACAGCGAAACGCTAAGACTCATCGTCGCTATAATACCCTTCTTCGCCAACGCCGTCGTCGTCAGAAAAACCTTTACAGTAACAATCGTCACCCTTTGACTTGTGATAAAATGTTTTTGGATCGGAAACTGTAGTAGAGAAACGCACACTCCTACGCATTGAGCTTGTAGTATTACGCTGCACGAGAATTCGTTTCCAGCCATCTACCCGTGGAGACGTTTTTAGAAGATAAGTGAGATCTTCATCGTTATGTACGGAAGAAAAGTTTCCGTGAAGATATCCTGATATAGGAAGCGTGTGGACGAGACCCCACCGGCTTGTGGTAAGGTTAAGTATACCCGTTTTTAAATGATAAACTCTGTATTCATGATCATGGCCACGGACAGCAGCTTTAGCACCAATAAGCCATAATAAAGATTGTATGATTCTGGGGTTTAAATATTTGTATGAATCATAAGCAGTATCCTCAGACATGCGTGTCCATGTGATCATCGATTCATGTGGATTAAAGGGTTTGGAAAAAAACTTTTGAGTATGCTCGTATATTTTTTGTGCATAATAAACCTGCTTGGCTTTTCTTCTAAGATCTTTGGTGGAGATATCACTGTAGATTTTTAAGATTTTTCGTGTCGAAGGGGTCAGGTCGCTACAGCGTTCGAAGATGAATTTTTCAAGGTCATGCATAGCTATCACAGTCCGTCCGCGAGGAAGACGATTGTCAGCTATTATGGAGGGATAGCTTGTATCATCAGAACGATATGGAAGGGCGATGCTGTCACCGCCCTCTCTTATAAGCTTGGCGATATGCCCTACGACGTGTATATCCGGAGCTCCGCCATGGGAAAAGAAGACATACTGTTTAGGCTTGCCTTCGGGAGGAGTTTCATGGCAAAGACACGCCGCTAAAGGCATCCTAGCAAAAAAATGATCCTTCAAGGTGACGGTGATAACACGCCTGTGAATATAACACTTTCCGTCATGATTTCCGCGGATTAAAATAGTCTCCTTAGGATTTTTTATCTTGAAGAGGGCAAGGAGATATAATACGCCATTACTATTATTACCACGATCTATATAGTCGCCCAAAAAAGACGCCATCACTTTGGGCGTGCCGTTAGGATTGCGTATTACTAGATAGTCTTCGTCGAGATATCCTTTTCCTTTTAAGAATTCTAGATCTTCAACAACGCTTCTAACGGTGCCGTGAATGTCGGTACGCACATGAAGATGCGTTCCTGCAGGTATATCACGACGAATGACATAACCATATTCTTCTCTAGGATTATAAAATAGTTTTAAAGGAAATTTGTCCGCACAAAAAGACCGTAAAACCAGTGAAAGAGCTTCATCCGAAGGGCCAAATTTATATCCTATGTTATCATAAAAGGCCTTTGAAGGATCAAAAGAGTATTCTGATTTATCAGGATCGTCGCCAACAAAAAAACAAGGACATGCGGCTTCGCTTTTATAAAACTCTACAACCTCCCTGACAGTAGGTATTTTCTCAGAAGAAAATGGCGACGCGTGAGGATTTATAGCTTCGCAATAAACAGTTTCAGGCGGTGCTTGCGGGGGCACTACTGCGGGCGTAAAAAAAGTGCTTGATCCTACTGGTTCCATTCAAGAATTATATATATAATATCAATAATTACCAAAGAAAATTGTTCGAAGCATCATTATTGACTGATGTTACGCGCTATTACAATCCGCTATCCTCAGCGGTTACATAGCCAGCGTCGGAGTCGGTTTCTGAGGCACTATCGTCGGGCTTGACGACACCGTAAAAACGCTTTGGCCCGGAAATTATTGTTTTATGAGGGGCTTCGTCATCAGAGCGTTTCGATCTGCGGCTTATGACGTGCACTGTCCAGTGCTTAACTTTTGAGCTCGTCGTCAAAAGATACCTGGTGTCGTAGTTGCCATGATGAATAGTATGGCTATAGAGTTCTCCTGATATAGGGAGAGTATGGATAAGTCCCTGTTTTTCAGTAGAGCCTATATTCAAAGGATGGATTTGATGATAATGGTCATGCCCGCGAACAGCAGCTTTAGCGCCAATAAGCCAGAGCCAGCATTGTATGATTTCCGGCGAGTATTCCCCATAAGACAAAGATCTACAAGGACGATCATAGACCCTGCCCCACGTAAACATTGTGTTGGCCGGGCGTAATTCATCCAGAATAATTTTTTTGCCATAAACATTTATTCGTATCGCAGCATAAGTGAGTTTTGCGCGCTTCCTAAGTGCCGTGTCAGAGATAGAAACACCATCGGAGATATCTAGAATTTCGCGTATATACGGCGTCATTTCACTGTCGCGAGAAAAGATAAAACGTCTAAGAATATCGATGGAAAGCCGTCCGTCGCCGTTAACTTGAATAATGTTTTTTCCTTTTTTAGGAAGGAGAGATGCTATCATAGGGATGGCTTTATCAGGATTATAAAGTGGAAGAGCGGCGCTATCAGCGTCGCTTCTTAAAAAGTTGGCAACAATATCGACGGTATGGACGTCGAAGCAACCATGAGAGTGTTGCACATATTGCTTAGGCTTGCCTTCAGGCGGGATTTCATGGCAGGTGTATGCCGCTAAAGGCATCCGAGCAAAAAACTCTTCGCGTAGCGTCTCGGGAGGAAAACTTCGATCTATATAACAAGACCCATCATGATAACAAAGCCTATCATGGTTGCCGCGGACTAATACCACATCGCTGGGATTCTCTAGCTTAAGAGTAGCAAGAAGATATAATACACCAGTAGAATTGAAACCACGATCAATGAAGTCGCCCAAAAAAATAAACTTGACCTTGGGAGTACCGTTGTGATCTCGTAATACCTTGTAATTCTCATCGAGACATCCCATGTATTTGAGAAAATTGAGGTCTTCGATGACACTCTTAAGCGCTCCATGAATGTCGGCACGGACGTGAAGATACGTCTCTGATGCTATACTATGGCGAACAACAGGGCCATACTCTTTTTCGGGTTTGTACAGTAAAGGAAAACTATCGACAAAAGCTTTTAATGTTTCTTTGTAAATCTCTTCAGGAAGATCGACATTATAACCATAGCCGCTAGGGATGGCTTCGGGATAAGCCCAACTACATCCCTCAGAAAATCGACACTCTGCGTCCTCATAAAAACCGACGATTTCCTTGACAGAATGCCGCTCGCCAGGAGCAGGAGCCGGTATGACAAAAGCAGGTTCTACTTTCTCGAAGTAGTCGGTAAATGATGCTGTTGGCGGACTTTCTATAGGAGGCATCGAAAAAGCATAGCAGATAGCGCATTTCTGATAAAGAAATTATTGAAAAAATACTGGCTATATTGCATACTCGAAGACCGCTACAGAAAAAAATGTGAAAAGCCAAAGGAGCAATTACTAAATTGGAACCACCACCACCACCAGCAGCACAGGGTTTCCAGGAGGTTGGAGAAGAGAAATATATCGACGCGACAAGATACTTTTTCCCAGACAGTGGTTCACATGATGCTGCTGCTGCTGCTGCTGATGAAGTCAGAGAAAGTACAATACGTTGCGCTGCTCCAGTATTACATAGAAGACTGCGTTCTCATGGGGCGACTCCAATTCATGTCGCTAGACAGGCAACAGAATTTGATAGCGTTTGTCGATATGTAAATGATTTCACAACACGTTTCTCTTCTTGTCTTGGCACTTTCGTTGACGCTGTCGGAGATATATGTGAGGACTCTAGGGATAATTTAGCAAAGATTAGACGTCATTACCTAGCATTAGAAATGCTAGGTATAAAAAAGTCATCTATTTCAGAACGGCATGGGGGCCTTCTTACAGAACAACATAAGATTCTTATCGAGGACTTAAGAGCAGCCAGACAAACAGTTTCAGACGTGAAACCCGGGGAAAAAGATTATGTATTACCTCATTCAGAGCTTTGTTCGGCGCTCTTGAGGCGTAGAGCACAAAAAGACCCTCAACTTGCGATATACGCTTATCAAATACAAACAATGGATAAAAGTCTTATCAAAGAAAAATACAATCTTCAAATAAAGATGGAAAAACTAATCGAAAGGGGAAAAGGGCATTTAAAAGATATTTTAGAACAGAATCAAAATATAGTATGGGATAATTTTTTATACGTTTTAGAAGAAGTCGAATCGATGGCGCTTGAATTCATTAATGACAAGTACGATGACATTTATAAAGTTTTAATGTGTGGAGGAGTTCCTAAAAAAGAAAGGGCCAAAAGAAGGAAAAATTTTTTATCTTTAGCCTTGAAGACTGTAGATAATATAAAGACTGTTGCAGGAAAAATTCTTCTTTTAAGAAAGCTAGAAGAATCTTTACGCAAAGATTTTAGTGGATTGCTTCATGGTGATTTTTTATCCGCAGAGGTGAGAGACTTGAGATTGACGCTATCGGAATTTAGATGTGAAAAAGATAGGCTCTTTTATGGAAAACAAAGAAAAGAGGAATTCACAAGAAAACAAACAAAGTGTTTTTCTTTTGTTGATGGAAGGAATCATCACGGCGATATTTGGAGAATCTCGCATGCAAACTTTGACGGTGTAAAGTACAGCATTCAAGACATAAAAAAAACAGCGTTGGAAAAAGTCGAAGAACAAAGAGAAAACCTTCAAGAAAGCCTTGTTATGTTTTTGAAGCCGTTTTTAAAAGTAGCAAAGAGACATGTCAAGGAAGATCTTGCAGAACTACAAGCCTATATAGCTGATGGCGATGGTGCTGCAGAAGTTTTAAAAGTAGAGCCTCATAATGTTGAATTTCCTCTAACCATAGAAAGATATTTTTATAGGGAAACATTAGTAATTGATAATGTAGATGGCCAAGGAAAGACAAAATTTATAGTAGCAAAAAGTAGTTTTTTAACGATGAGAGCTGAGGTCAAGGATAGAATTGAGATGCTTGAGAAATTAAAACAAGCGTGTAGTCATAGAGAAATCGAAAGACTTATAAGATCTAAAGATCCTGAAAAAGCAATAGAGCAATTTTTTTGTGGCGAAAGTGACTATTGGAGCGACTATCTAGATAGCAAAATCGAATCGCCCTCGTGAATCCTATCATATAAGTCGACGATGTCAGCGTTTTTCATCCGCACACACCCCTTAGAAGCCGGGGTGCCGATCTTGTCTTCGTGGTTGGTGCCGTGGATGAGAATGGCGCGGAGAAAAGAATCGACAACGCGTCCTTGATCGTTGGTGCCTTTGTTGAAGCCTTTCTCAGCGCCTTCGAGAGATATTCTCCGTGACAAGACAAGGTCGTCATCAACATTGATAACGTATGGATTCCATACCTCTCCGGTTGGTTTTCCCCCGCGTAATATGCCTCCAGGGGGAGACATGTCGCCGGACTTTTTCTTGATATAGTGTATGCCAAGAGGAGTCTTGCCGCTATCAAGGATCTGCCCCGTTCCTTTTGATGATGTAGAGATAGGGTACTTCTTGGAGATAACGCCACCCTCATAAAGAACAAGCTCCTGTTTAGTAACATCGACGACGACACACGTTTCATGGGAAGCAACAAAGGCATTTATATTATACGTTACTGTCGATGTAAAGCCTCCAAAACATACCGTGAGGAATAAAAACGACAACATATAAAATTTCTTCATACGACTTTCTCATAGAATAATATAAATATTGAATAGTGCCTATGACAAAACTATTTTTCAACATTAAAGATCGAAAGGATCGCGAGCTTCACACATCTCCCCGAGGAGAGTCTGGTGGTGGTAACTATGAACTTTGACATCCTGGACACTCCCGATGAGGCTTTTATCTCCAGGGAAAAGAGTGTTCTTCCAGCAGCGCGTCCTGCCTTTTAGCATGGTAGCATCGCGGAAGTTTACCTCTTCGACAAGGACCTCTACAGTGTCCCCAAGAATCTTCTGTCGCTGCTGCGAGCATATATCATTCTGCAGGGCGATGAGTTTCTGCAGCCTTTCATCTTTTACCTCTCGAACGATATCATCATCCCAACGCTCCGCTGCCGTGCCTTTGCGGGTACTGTATGCGAAAAGAAACGCCATATCATAGCGTACCTTTTCCATGACGTCATACGTCATCATAAACTCTTCGTCGGTCTCAGTAGGAAATCCTACTATGATATCAGTGCCAAGAGCGACGTTAGGGACGATCTCACGGAACATAGCAATCTTTTCGAGGTACTCTTCAGCGGTGTATTTCCTGTTCATCTTCTTCAAAACTCTGTTGGATCCCGCCTGTATAGGGAAATGTATGAACTCACAGAGCTTAGGGATGTCACGGACGGCTTCCATAAGCTCACGGGTGATGTCTTTGGGGTGGCTCGTCATAAAACGTATGCGTTCGATGCCGGGGATCTTCTCAAGAGAATACAAAAGATCATGGAACCGGATATTCCACGACGCCTGGTCTTTGCCGTAGCTGTTGACGTTCTGACCCAACAACGTTATCTCTTTATATCCCTCGCTAGCAAGATGTGTACACTCGGTGATAATGTCTTCAATGGGACGCGAAACCTCACGGCCCCTAGTATAAGGGACGATACAATACGAGCAGAAGTTGTTGCAGCCGCGGATTATCGATACGTAAGCCTTGACTTTGTCTTCACGAGAAGCAAGGCGGAAGTCGACGTCGTCATGAAATACATCATCGGCGGCGATAGAATGTTCCTTTCCACTAAGAACGTCGTCGAGGACGGCATTGAGGTCGCCGATATTATTCGTTCCCAAAACAAAATCAAGATAGGGGAGTTTAGAGAAAAGCGATGCCTTCTTCGAAGAAGCCATACACCCCGTGATGCCGATGATGGGTCTGTCGGTACGAGAACGACACAACATCCCCAATTTGCCCATGACCTTACGCTCGGCGAGATCCCGGACAGAACACGTGTTGAAGATGAGCATGTCAGCAGAACTCTCGTCGAACGACTGCACAAGACCACGACGCTTCAAAAGCCCTACCATAACCTCCGAGTCGAGCTCGTTCATCTGGCAGCCATACGTTTTCAAAAAAAATGTCGCTATCTTCCTAGTCATAATTAATCTCTTAGTAAAAATAAAAAGACAGTATACGCGTTTTTACCCATGATTGCCACCTAATCTTGTCTATCACGGCATTTTACTTACAAAACACTTGGCAAAAATCTACGATGAGCGTATCATAGCAGTTTCTCTTACGGATGTTATGCGTCAATCTTGCTTTAGTGGTGTAGCGAAAGGAGTAAGATGCAAGTATCTCCGACAAGCCAAGCTTTGAAGAGCTGGGTGAGGAGGAATACGTAGCAGGTTGCTCTTTGCAGCACGCCAATAAAGTTAGAGTGATGCATAACGTCAGTTATGGTGAAAAGTATAAACACAAGACAGTTAAGGATTATCATTGAATGGATAACAACAAAAAAACGTATATGGCTAAGAAGGAAGAAGTGAAACGCGGATGTTTCCTCTTCGATGCCGAAGGAAAGACATTAGGGCGTCTCGCTTCTGAGATCGCTAAGATATTACGAGGGAAGCATCGTCCTACGTTCACTCCTCATGTTGATACCGGTGACAGAGTCATCGTCGTCAATGTCGAGAAGGTGATGGTTACTGGCGCTAAAGAAGCGCAGAAGATATACCGCCACTACACAGGACATGTAGGAGGACTTCGAGAGACGAAGTACCAGACCGTAAAAGAACGTCACCCAGAGCGTATCTTGCAACATGCCGTAAAAGGTATGATGCCTAAGACAAAACTCGGAAGGGCACAGATGAAAAAGCTACGTCTTTTCGTCGGTGGAGAGCATAACATGCAGGCACAGAAGCCTATCGTCGTACAATAAATTTTTCTAAAGAGAGAACAGCACAACCATGGCAAATAAATTAATAGAACATATCGGAACAGGACGTCGTAAAAGAGCGGTCGCTAGCGTACGTTTACGTCCAGGAAAAGGCATCGTCAAAATCAATGGACGTGCTTTCGAAGATTATTTCACACTAGAGCTTCAGAGAAAAGTCGTAAATGCTCCTCTTATGAAGGTCGGCCTCGAAGGTCAATACGACCTCGTCGTACGTATCAAAGGCGGAGGCATCGAAGCACAAGCCGTGGCAACACAGCTTGGCGTTTCACGCGCCCTTGTCAAAGAAGACGAAAATCGTCGCCAAGACCTCAAAGCTTGTGGCTTCTTGACTCGTGACCCACGGAAGAGAGAACGTAAGAAATACGGTCTTGCTGGAGCACGTAAGCGTTTCCAATTCTCGAAGCGTTAATCGCTACACGAGAGCATTTCTCAATATACAAAAGCCTCTTCGGAATTTTTCCGACGAGGCTTTTTTGTTTCGTTACTGATGTTACGCGTAACGTCAGTTTGTTATATTTTTCGGAGAGCCAGACAGGGTGAGAGTCGTACCGATTGTGATGGTGAGAGTTTCTCCCGAGCGTGTTTTTACGGTTACGGGAGAAGCGATACCTAAAGACAGTGCCGCCGCTGCTGATCCGGTGCCGCAGGCGAGGGTCTCGGCTTCGACGCCAGTCTCGTAGGTGCGAATGTATATCATACCGTCTTTATACAAGACGAAATCGACGTTAGCGCCTTTCGGGGCGAAGGCTTCATGGTAACGGATTTCTTTTCCTATGGTTTCGACGTCGATGTTTTCGATGTCATCGACGGTGATGACATAATGAGGCACGCCGGTATTAATAAATATTCCGGAATATTCCGTGCCGTCGTCAAGGGTGATAGCAACATTTTCTGCTTTCGATGGCATCGGCAATGTCGTAGTAACAACACCCTCGTCATAGGAAAGATGCATGACTCCACGATCAGTTTCTATGGCAGCGTTTTCTGTGCATAGCCCATTATCATAACAATACGCCATAGCACAACATATCCCATTGCCACACATAGAAGCCCGGCTTCCGTCTCTGTTGAAGATAAGTATCGCAACATCGGCGATATCAGAAGGGGACACGACGATGACACCATCGTCACCACCACATGTTTTTGTGATATTGGCAGGAACGTCGCCATCGATGATGACGAAACTGTTCCCTGCCTGTGAGTATCGTTGATACTGCATTATATTTTATCGAAGTCGTCGACGATAGCATCGAGGAGGCCGAAATCTAGAGCTTCTTGTGCTGTCATCCATGAATCGCGGTCGATGATCTTATCGATGTCTTCGGCTTTCTTGCCAGTAGCTTCGACATATATCGCTATAAGACTTTTTCTCATCTTTATTATCTCGCGAGCCTGGATTTCAAGGTCTGTAGCCTGCCCTTCGATGATGCCATGGATCGATGGTTGGTGGATCATTATCCTGGCTCTCGGCGTAGCAAGACGCTTCCCCGGAGCAGCACATAGGCTAAGTATCGAGCCCATAGAAGCCGCAACGCCGGTGACTAGCGTCGTAACAGGAGATTTCATCATCTTCATCTGGTCCCACAGAGCAAAGCCAGCATCGATAGACCCTCCAGGAGAGTTTATAACAAGGACGATAGGCTTGGTGTTGTCGAGAGATTCAAGATACCAAAGCTTACGGATTATCTTTTCGACGCTCTCAGACGTTACAGCGTCGGAAAGGAAAATACGACGCTTCTCGAGGAGCATCTCGTCAATTTTATCGTCGATAGTCTTAGGTTTTTCTATTTCAGCCATACAATGATTTCCTTATGTGGTTGTTGTTAACATTATCTCTATCTTGTACAAGATTTCATCTTTTTTGTTGAGCATTTATTCCTTTTCTTTTCCTACTCCGAACCCCGAACTCCGATTTTTTCACCACAGAGGACACAGAGAGCACAGAGAGGAAGGCGGGCGGGCTAAGGGTTTCACCCCTAGAACCCCGAGGATTTTAAAAAGTTTACAGTTCGCCATTCACAGTTTGCCGTTCAAAAACGGGGGTCTGGGGGAGAATCCCCCAGCCATATTCTTTTTTTCTCTGTGTTCTCTGTGTCCTCTGTGGTGAAAATTCCTATTCCTATTCCTATTCCTATTCCTATTCCTATTCCTATTCCTATTCCTATTCCTATTCCGAACTCTGAACTGATAGCCGAATTCCGAACTTTTTATTCACTTATATCAAGATCGTGATATAGCGGGAAATTTTTAAGCATCTTGGAGACAGCATTATTTGCACTCTCCAAAACACCAGAAGATATAACATATTTCGCCTTGCTGGAACCTTCGGGGATCGTCGCTTCTAAAACATCGACGATGATGTTAGCTATACTTTTCATTTCTTCGGCACCAAGGCCTAGCGTCGTCGTCGCCGGCGTACCGATACGCACCCCAGAAGTATACCAAGGGCCATTAGGATCAGAAGGGATAGAGTTTCTATTAACGGTTATCCCAGCCTCACGAAGAGCGCTCTCGGCATGACGCCCAGTGATACCATATTTCGTGACGTCGATGATAACAAGGTGGTTGTCAGTGCCTCCAGTAAGAAGCATAGCTCCTCCCTCCAGAAGACCTTCGGCAAGGGATTTGGCATTGTCGATGACGTTGCTGGCATATTCGCAAAACTCCGGCTGCGAAGCTTCGCGGAACGCTACGGCTTTCGCCGCCATAACGTGGGGCAAAGGCCCTCCCAAGACAAGAGGACACCCCTTGTCGACAATATCGGCAAATTCCTCGGTACACAAAATAAAACCGCCACGAGGGCCTCGCATGGTTTTGTGGGTCGTAGACGTTATAATGTCGGCATAAGGGACAGGATTGTACTCTCCAGTGATGGCCTTCCCGGCGACAAGGCCAGCGAAATGGGCGATGTCGGCAATAAGAACAGCACCGACGCTTTCGGCGATGTCTTTCATCTTAGCGAAGTTTATCAGACGTGGATATGATGAGTAGCCGGCAAGCAAAATAGCAGGCTTCTCTTTGCGAGCCTGCTGTGCTATGGCGTCGTAGTCGAGAAGCCCAGTTGTAGCATCGACGTCATAGCTGACAGATTGCATCATCTTCGAAGAGATATTATGCCGATATCCGTGGGTAAGGTGCCCACCAGACCCCAACGACATACCCATTATCTTCTGTGAAACCATCAGCTGCCGCACCTTCTCATATTCTTCGGCAGTAAGAGCGTCGATATTCTTCTTGCCAAGAGCCTCAACCTCCTTGTCCTGATACCTCTTGACGAGTACCGCCCAGAAGGCGACAAGGTTTGCGTCACACCCAGAATGTGGCTGTATGTATGCATGGTCGGCACCAAAAAGCTTCCTGAGGGTCTCGGTGCCTTCGGCCTCGATACCATCGACATTGCCGCATCCTGCATAAAAACGGTGATACGGCGAGCCTTCAGCATATTTGTCGGTAAGAAGGTTCCCCATAGCAAGCTGTACAGCGAAAGAAGAGTAGTTCTCTGAAGCGATAAGCTTCAAATGTGACCTTTGATCACGAAGCTCTTGGACGATAGCATCGGCAATGCTAGGGTTCTCGATAGCAAGGTGGTCCAAAGCAGCACAATATGCTACAGTAGGAAGATGCCGGCTCCCAGCAGAGGTCTTCTCCAAATATTTTTCAAGGCGAGACATTATAAGGCTCCTACATAATTTTCTATAACGTTATATATCATAAACACCTTTGTTGTACAGACGAAGATTGTAGGAGCCTTTTCATTGATCATTGATAATTGATCATTGTTTTGCCCGCTATTTTTTGGTTGTGGATAAACAAAGATACGTGATAAACTATTAGTTTCAAAATGTAATAGTTAAAAGGATGCTTATGTTAGAGACTTTAAACAGTATACTGCAGATACAAGAACTCGATATGAAGATGATACGCCTTATGCGCGTAAAACAAGAGCGACAGAAAGAACTCGCCAATATCTACAATCTTAGGAACGACCTCCATAAGCAGCTCGACGTTAAAGAGCAGGAAATCCTAGAGATAAAGAAAAACGTGCGCCTCAGCGAGACCGCTATCGCCGAAGCAGAAGAAAAAGTAAAGAGCCTCGAAGGCCACCAGGAAAGCGTCAAGAAAGTCGACGAATTCAACGCCCTAAGCCACGAGATCGCCGCCGCTGGAAGACAGCGTATGCATAAAGAACACCAGCGCGATGAACTCCTTGAGAAACTCATCGAAGAGGAAGAAAGCCTTAAGAGCCTGCAAAGCCACGCTAAAGAGAGCGAGGAAAGCAGCAAAACTTATGAAGAAGAACTTCTTGGAAACATAAAACATATCAACGAAGAAGGCACTGTGATAAAAAAAGATCGCGATGCACTGAAAGTTGGTGTCGATCAAGAAGTACTTGCCATATACGAGAGGCTTTTCTTCAACAAAAAAGACCGCGTTGTTGTCCCTATAGAAAATAGAACCTGTAGCGGATGCCATATCGTCATAACCGCGCAACACGAGAACCTCGTAAGAAAATGCGAGAGACTTGTCTTCTGCGAACACTGCTCGAGGATACACTACTGGCAAGAAAGCGCCGCTATCGAAGAGTCCGTCGTCGCCACGAAAAAACGCCGCCGTAAGACGACAACAACAAAGAAGTAATAGAATTGAATGCCCGTATCTCGGGCAGCAATTTTTTCCCTTACCACTGGGAAGATAGGCAATCGCCGCGGCGCTAAAACGCCGGGGAGGAAAGTCCGGGCTTCATAGGAGAGGATGCCGGCGAAACGCCGGGGGCCGTAAGGCTACGGAAAGTGTAACAGAAAATATTCCGCTGACGCTTATGCGACAGAGAGGCTGAAAATTCTGACTTCGAGAGTCAGACACACGCAGGGAAACCCGCGGTGATATAAACCCCATCCGAAGCAAGGAAAAGGAAAAGCACGATGTCGTCTCCGCGACGCTTTTCCTCACAATCCGCTCGAGGGCTGTGGCAACACAACCCCTAGACGAATGATTGTCCACGACAGAATCCGGCTTATCGTCTTCCCAGTGGTTTTTTCAATTATCAATTATCAATAAAAGTAAGCACTGTTCATTGATCATTGATCATTGATCATTGAAATAGCTATACGCTATTTTATGCGTTCGAAGAATTCTTTTCTTAGGCTTTTGTCGTCGTGGAAGGCTCCTAAGAGGATATCGGTTTTTGTTACGCTTGCCGTGTCGTTGATGCCGCGTGTTGTCACACACATATGCTGCGCTGTTAACGCTACGGCAACAGAATCTGTCCCCAATACCATCTTTAGACTGTCGGCGATCTGTGCCGTTAGACGCTCCTGGAGCTGTGGTCTTTTACAGAAATAGTCGACGACCCTGTTTATCTTCGAAAGGCCGATAAGCTTGCCGTTAGGGATATATGCGATGTGGGCGCGCCCGACGAAAGGAAGGAAGTGATGCTCGCAGAAGCTGCTGACGGTGATGTCTTTGACTAAAACGATATCGTCGTTATTACAGCGGAATGAGTCTTCGACGAAGGTTATCGTCGGAAAATTTTCTTTCTTAAGCCCAGAAAATATCTCTTTTACATACATCTTACCGACACGATATGGAGTGTTGGCAATAGAATCGTCGGAAAGGTCTAAACCCAAAATGTCCATGATGCCTTCGAAATGCTCGGCGATGGCGGAAATCTTAAGGTCGTCGGTAGGATATAGAACATTATCAGCATGCGGCGAAGGAAAATTAGTCGTAGCAGCACATATTGCTTCTTCTATAGCATCCTCTTCAGCAAAAGCTAGGTCGTCAATAGTCATTATAACATGGTCCTTTTTTGTCGTGTTATCTCTCCAGCAACGACGGCGAAGGCATTCGCGACGTTTAGGGAGTTCTTTCTTCCATATTGTGGTATATATATAACATAATCGGCGGCTTTAAGGAAAGCATCAGAACATCCATACTCTTCGTTGCCGACAGCGAGGGTGAAAGTCTCAGGGAATACGAAGCTATTAAGAGGGATGGCATCTTCGGCGGTCTCTACAGCAATAAGAGGTCTTGGAAGGTCTTCGATAGAAACATCACGGTGACACTCTACCCAAGACTCGGCACCCATGGCAGTGTCTTTAACCTGCTTGTTGTCGGTGAAAGCCGTCTCCGAAGAGAAATGTATAGAGCCTAACCCCATAGCCTCTACGGTCCTGATGATACTGCCAACGTTGTGAGCAGAACGTATATTTTCAAGGTATATCGCTATAGGTAGCGCCGGAGACGAAACAACGTCAGCGTCGCCAGTACGCACGCGAGGAAGAAGGTTGTGCTCTTTGTGGTATACCTGACCTTTTTTACAGTGGTAGTGGTACCTGTCGGCGATAGCTTCTAATGTGAATTCTTTAAGGGATTCTTCTCCAAGCCATGACGCCATAGCATCATATTCTCCGCCAAGGCCTTCATATTCTTTGTCGGCAAGAATGGAGTCATATAACACCCTGACAAGCTCACAGGCCTTCTTATGCTGCTGCTGTTTCGGTAGAGAAAGGAATTTTTCTTTTGAAAAGACTTTCATTGTTATTTTTTTCGTTTTCCTAGGTAATCTTCAAGGCCGCCGTCGAAATATCTTATGCCTCCATCTTCAAAGGCGATGATCTTCGTAGCAGCATGGTCGATAAGGTCTCTGTTGTGGCTTACGAATATCGCCGTGCCCTTATATTCCTCGATACCCCACGCCAACGCCGATACGGCTTCGAGGTCGAGGTGGTTGTCGGGCTCGTCAAGGACGATAACATTATGGTCGTCGAGCATCATAGCAGCTATGATGATACGCGCCGTCTCTCCACCAGAAAGCGTTCCTACGGCTTTGAAGGCATCGTCACCGCCGAAGAGCATCTTACCCATGACACCGCGGATGTCCTGATCGTAAGAGCCAGAATGTCTGCTGTTAAGCCAGTCGAAACTGTTGACGGTCTCGCTTTTGTCGATGAGCTCGCCGTGATTCTGAGGGAAATAACTTACTGCAACGTTGTGGCCAAGGACAACCTCGCCGCTGTCAGGAGACAAGGCGCCGGCAATCATCTTGGCAAGAGTAGTCTTGCCCCTGCCGTTGTTGCCGATTATGGCAACTTTATCACCACGGGAGATCTCTACAGAGAAGTCTTTTATGACATCAACGTCGTCATAACCCTTGCTGACATTCTCGATCTTCAAAACAACCTTTCCAGGCTTGACTTCCGAAGGATAAAATCTTACATACGGACGCTGGATATTCGACTTCTTAAGGTCTTGAGGCTGCAAACGCTCGATCTCCTTGAGACGCGACTGCACCTGGCTAGCACGCGTTCCTGCGCTGAACTTCGTGACGAACTCCCTAAGCTTGGCGATCTTCTTCTCTTTGGACTTCGCTTCGTGTTCGGCGCGCTCGTGGACAGATGTCTTGGCGACAATCATATCGTCATAATTACCAGGATACATGATTATCGTCTCGTAGTCGATGTCGGCGATAGCAGTAGTTACCGCATTGAGGAAATGACGGTCGTGACTGACGACGATAAGCGTTCCCTTGTAATCTTTAAGAAAGCCTTCGAGCCATGTTATAGAATCGAGGTCCATATGGTTTGTCGGCTCGTCAAGAAGCAACGCCTGCGGGTTGCCGAATAACGCCTGGCATAACAATACGCGGAATTGCATGTCCGACGGAAGCATATGCATCTTCTTAGTATGGTCGTTGATGTCTATACCAATACCCTCTAGGAGGATCTCGGCGTCGCTGTCGGCAGAATACCCGTCTTCTTCGGCGATGACCTCTTCGATCTCTCCAAGGCGTAGACCTACAGTATCGGTGATCTCCTGCTCATATAAACCATCGCGCTCCTGAAGGACGTCCCACAGCCTTTTGTTTCCCATGATGACGACTTCGAGAGCCGTGTAGTCGCGGAAAGCTTCGATGTTTTGCTTAAGAATCCCCACGCTAGGAGGTAGCGTTATATTTCCTGTAGTAGAAAATTCGGCGCCGGCGATTATCTTGAAAAGCGTCGTCTTGCCACAGCCATTAGGGCCAGTAAGGCCATAACGGATCCCAGGGTTGAAAGTCATTGTTACGTCTTCGAACAACGTTCTGCTGCCAAAGCTCTTCGATATGCTGTCTAATGTTATCATCTTCTTAATATTAATGGGTTATGAGTTTTTTTAAAAAAGAACTATACCACAACGGAAGACAATTATCAATGATCAATTGTCAATTATCAATAAAAGTAAGTATTTATCACTGATAACTGGTCACTGATTACGCTCTTGGATGCGCCTTGTCATAGACGGCTTTCTTGTGTTTCGTGGAGATATGAGTGTATATCGTTGTGGTGTTTAGTGAAGAATGTCCCAGCAATGTCTGTATCGTCTTGAGGTCCATGCCATTCTCCAGCCAATGCGTCGCTATGGTATGACGTATCGTGTGGGGCGTCACCTTCCCGGCAAGACCGCTGGCAAGGAGGTATTTGTAGAACTTCCTGTCGACGGAACGCGGTGACAGCCTCGTTCCCAGCTTGTTGATGAAGATCGCTTTTTTATCGACTTCGGCAAGGTGCCCGTCGATGTCTTTGTCCCTCTCAGGATGGTCGAGATATTCCTGTATCCAGTCGGCGGCATTCTTGGTGATAGGGACGATACGCTCTTTCTTGCCCTTTCCCTCGAGGCGTAACAACAGCTGCTTGGGGTTGAAGTCTTTGCGGTCGAGCATGACGAGCTCGCTGACGCGCAAACCCGAGCTGTAGAAAATCTCCATGATGCACCTGTCGCGGAAACCAAGATATCCCGATGTGTCGGGCTGGTCGAAGAGACGCTGAACCTGGTCGTACGACAGGAAAAACGGCAGATTTTTGTCGACCTTAGGGCTCTCGATGTCTTCGACAGGATTGGAACATACGAGTTTCTGATTATAAGAATATTTGAAGAAAGTCCGCAGCGAAGAAAGACGACGCGCTATAGTCCTTCTGCTTGTGTTGTTTTTGGTAAGGTATGCCAAAAAGCCGCGTATCGTTCTCTTGTCGATGGCGTCGAGGTCGAGGATAGCGTCGGAAATCGTCCCGCGGTCGTCGTAGCTTTGATTATAACGGATCTTTTCGGGGCAGTCTTTGGCGGCAATATGCAGGGCCTTAACTTCTAGGTAATTCTTCAGGGAATTGAGGTCTATAGCGTAGTTTCTTATAGTATGGTCCGAAGCATTCTTGACATTACGAAGATACTCGAGAAATTGGTACGCTGAACGTATAAACATAAAACCTCCACAACAAAAAAACCAGTGTCCACAAAACTCCCTTTTTATACCATAGATATTAGAGGAAATACGATATTTTTTTTGACCTGGGATTGGTATTAGGTGGCAATCATAGGTTTACCTTGCCCGCTTTACTATATGAAGACTGGAAAGAGCAGCAGGCGGGTTGCGCCTTTTTCTAGCAGAGCGATCTTGGAAGAAAGGATGCTGTAATGCGTCTTCTGGAGTAATCCTTTCCTCTGGCTTATATTTAAGCATTCTTGTGACAAGGTCGATAAAAGCTTCCAAACGAGGTCTTTCAGCATCTCTAATAGCGCGACTGTTTCTTATGTGGTGTCTCAATCTAGTAGGTCTAGGTATACCCTCAATATTTTGCATAAAAGCTCTCATAGAGTCTTGTTGGAACAATGGACTGCTCTTCAAAAGATCTTCAGGAGGAAGACCTAGCATGTCAACGAATAAAGTAAATAAAGCTTCGTGTGATTTTTTTGGAAAAAGAGGCTTTCCTGTGTAAAGCTCAACGAGAATACAACCAAGGCTCCACATGTCAATAGGAGTCTCTAATGTTTTACCAAAACCCATAACTAATTCGGGAGGCCTATAGAAAGCGGATACATGATATTCGTGGTTCATAATCTTCGTTCTTGTTAAGCAGGAAGAGCCAAGGTCGATAATCTTGACAATCGATGGAGTTATTCCAGCACTAGTAGGATTAAAGAATGTCATTATATTTTCAGGTTTCATGTCGGCATGGACAGTGCCCGAGTCTACAAGAAAGTGTAATGCTGTCAATAATTGAGGAGAATAACTTCTGATAAGGTTAAGGGGCAGTCGTATACAAGGAAACATAGTAGTCCTTAATATGTGTAAATCCTTATGACCTCTTGGAAATATCGTCATTGGCGCAATAGAGTGAAGTTTTATGCCTGCGGGAGGGCGCGTAGTAGTAAAAAGATCCTTACCGTCTAATAAAGCTTCAGGGAAAAGAACTGAAACATCACGGTCTTTCCAAAATTTAGAGAGTTTTTTTAATTGTTGTAATCTGGCTAGAGTTTTGAATTCGTCACGAGTGCTTCTTAAGTATTCGTCTCCTAAGGTAGACACTTTTACTGCCAATGGTGATGGGTCCGTTATACGGTGCGCCTGAAAAACTGTGCCGTAAACTCCTTGTCCAAGAAGTGGGCTTCCTGTTTCTAATATGATATTATGATAGTGAGCAACTTCTTGTAGATGCTTTTTCATCCTCGCTACTTGAAAAACACGCCTTGATATATAGGACATTCTATCGGTTGTTATACGAGGGGCAATTCTTGGAAGCGCTTTTGAGATAATTTCATAAGGACATCTTGTTTCTGTCATAAAAGAGCTTATTAGATGCTCTCTAGACATATCATAATGCCTATTTATTCGATGAACAAGATCATAAAGGCTCATTTCGCTAGGATTGAGTCCCTCGCAAATGATTTCGGATAAGACGAAAGCGATTTCTTTGTTAGCTATTTCTACATGATGAACACACAAAAGTTCCATTTTTTGTTGTATATTAGAAATTAAAGGTCTGTAATTTGCTGCACTATAGGCAGGAAAGCGTTTTGATATATCATAAAAAGCGTTGAGCATATCTGTAATTATCTGAGGAGATTCGCTGCTATACAAAAATTGAGTACCATATTGAGCATGGTTTTTTTTAAGATGATAAAATAGCCCAAAATGAATCTGTTCAAGGCTATAGCCGTTGGGCCTATCTGAACTCTTAGAGAGCTGCTGTATAGCATAGATTGAATCTTTGTCAAAGTACGCAGTTGAAAATGAGATTATTTGAGGACGACCACCATCATATGGCGTAACAGTGATAGCAGCTTTATCACCCTCAGTAAATAGTTGCAACATCTCTTCAGCAGTGCGCTGCCTGGCGACTTCGATAGGAACTACAGAAGAATAAGAAGATGACGCATCAGATGATTCAGGAGAGGAGGGATTTCTTCTTTCTGGTTGACGTTGAGTAAATTGTGAAAGATCTGCAGCGCCTGTGGTGAAAGCAGAAACCACTGGGGGAATATTAGGAGACATTGTTTTTAAACCTTTAATTTTTAAAGAAATATAGCATAAAAAGAGGTATTCCTTCAAGAAATATATATAATAAAGAGCTTATTATCAGAGGCCTTTTATAAAAGGATGCTCAAGAGCTTCTTTTGCGGTGATGCGTCTTTCGGGGTCTGTGGCGAAGCATCTCGTAATGAGATCTATAAGATTCTCAACATCAGTATTACACTCACGTATAAGTTTTTTTATTTCTGTGTTGCCTTTTTTCGAGAATAGATTTCTTAACGACGCTTTTATCGTTCCAGCTTCAGAACTCGGGTCAGAAAAATCTTGCAGACCTAAAACTTCTTTGATTTCTTTTAGCTGTCGGGAGTCTTTACTACCAGGAAAAATAGGACTTTTGGTAACTAGCTCGGCAAGGGTGGCTCCTACGCTCCACATGTCGGCAGAACGAGAGCGGACATTTCTTTTTATGAAGGTTTCTTTTCCGTCGCGAATTTCCGTCACATCGCGTGTCGGTATCCCATCGCATAGCTCAAAAGCACGGTAATGCCTTGTTGTGGGAGGGTCCGGGAGACAATAGTCTTCTTGTCGAACGCGGGGGCTGTATGATATGCCGAAGTCGCAGAGCTCTACGCCTAAAAGACTACTCTTTCCGTCGGCTATTTTTTCTGTGAACACCAAGACATTTCCTGGTTTTATGTCGTAGTGTATGATACCGGCATCATAAAGTTTTTCAAGCTGAGAAAATAGATCTTTTGCTATAAGATGAATATGGCGGAGGCCTAAATCATTGTTTGTTAACAATGTATTTAGATCGCAAGCAGCAAGATCAGAGACAAGGAAATAACGGTCTTGCTCTAAGCCCGATAAATGCTTTAAAAGAAAGTCTTCTTTCGTCTTTCTAGTAAATGTAAAAGAGTCTATAGGAAACGACGGCAGAGAATCACTATCTCCGGGACATTGAGCCCTAGCATCATCGGCGACGGCTTTTTCGTATAAGAAACCACTTCTATAACTGAATGCTTTTACCGCCACTTCGTGGGTTTTTTTTGCTCCATGACGCCAAGCATTGATGCTATATACAGTGGAAGATCCTCTTCCTCCTAATATTTTACAACAAGCTGCCATTGTCCGGGGAAAGAAACATGTCAGCTCACCACTCGCGCATACTAAAGCAAAGTGTTCCTTTGTCAGCTTCGACAGCTTTTCTTCTAAAGGTGTTAGTGACAGCGGCCTTTTTATGCCTACGATTTGTCCCGTGAAAAAAGGATGCCTCAATGCATCTTTGACGCTGTATTTTGATGAACTTAATTTTACGATAAGGTTGTCGAGTTCAGGGGGGGTAGGACCTTCACAGATGTGCCTAAGAGAATGAACAATATATGCGACGCGCGATAAATTTTCTTTTTCTCCTATTGTCGAGAATACTTTATAATATTTTTGATTTGCGATAGTGATACTATAATGTCCAGGATTCCCAGATATCTCGAAAGTGTCACGAGTCATGTTAAAAAGCACTACACTTTCTATTTGTCTGTTCTTAAGCTGATACAGCTTGTCGAGAATTTTCAGCATTTTCCAAGCTATACTCTTGATGGTGTCGGCGTTGGAAAAATAGCTATCGATATATTCGCCAAGTGGAATAGGCCTATGGAGAACAGGCGAAGAAAGGTTAATATCTGTAGAACTAATAGGAGAAGCCATATTACTCGATCTCTTCCTCTCCAACAAAACGCCACATACCTTCAGGGAGATTCCCTAGCATGATATTTCCGACCCTTACGCGCTTCAAGCCCGTAACTTCAAGCCCTACAGCTTCGCACATACGGCGTATCTGCCTTTTACGTCCCTGACGCAAAACAAAACGTAGCTGGTCGTCATTTATCCATTCGACTTCTGCTGGCCTAAGTTTTAAGCCGTCGAGCTCGAGACCATAGCGTAATAACTCCATGCCCTCATCAGAAAGGTCGCCTTCGACCCTGACAAGGTACTCCTTTGTAAGCTTCGTATTGTCGCCGATGAGTTTCTTCGCAACCGTGCCATCTTGTGTGAAAAGCATCAGACCTTTGGAGTCTATGTCGAGCCTGCCAGCAACGGCGAGCTTTTTAAGATGCTCAGGCTTAAGATCAATATCACCACGCTGACGCCACTGGTCTTCAGGAGTTATAAGATCGCGGGCATCTTTGTAGCCTTTGTCGACAGCAGGGGAGGACACATAGCCTATAGGTTTGTTGACGGCGATGGTGACCTTGGCCTTCTGACGCTGTGACGCCCTTCTGTCAAGGACGATGACGGCGTCTTCGGAGACCTTGGTGCCCAAGACATCGACGACGGTGCCATCGACGACGACCCATCCCTTCGCAATATATTCGTCGGCTTCACGACGGGAGCATATCCCTCGCGACGCCATAATCTTTGATAATCGTATCATGCGCAAAAGTATACCATGTCACTGCATATAATATCAACGTTAGTTAATTGCTGTAGAGCTGCCTTGATCCCGTACGTCATCGAAAAAGTCATGCCCAAGAGCGTCTTTTGCGGTGAGACGCTTCTCAGGGTCGAAAACAAGGCACCTAGCAAGCAGGTCTATAAGATTGTCAGAGTCTTGTTTGGGGAAAGCTTCCTTTATGCTCCATTGCCACCACCTTTTGGGATTCAAAAGCGCTTTTAGTGATTCGCGTATCTTTTCGTCGGTTGGTTGTGTTCTGGGGTTGAAAAAGCTAGATTTAAAAACGCGTTTAATATGTTGAAGATGATGACCGCTTTGATCACTTATCGTATAATCCGTATTGATGACTCTATAACCGCTATCGAAAAGTATTTTTTTTGTTACTAGGTCGAAGATGATACAGGCGACACTCCATACGTCGATAGCAGGTGTAGGCGTTTCCCCGCGGCATACTTCAGGAGCGCGGTAATAGACCGTTTGTACCGTTCTTGGTATAACACCGTCGGTGTCTTCAATTTCAGGACTTCTTGATATCCCAAAATCGCCGATATGTGCAGAAGGAAATGTTCTTTTTTCCGCAGGGCCTTTTAATTTTACTAAAATGTTTTCTAGCTTAATGTCATTATGGATGATCCTAATGCGGTGAAGACCGGCAAGCTGGCTGAAGATGTCATATGCTATTTTTTTGACACCTAAAATAGTAAAGATGTTTTTTTGATTAAAAGTATGTAAGTTGTAATCAGCTGCTTCGAAGACAAGGACGTGTCTGTTTTTAAGACTGTCGAGGGTTTCATCAGCAAATTTAAAATGATCACAAGGAAGAATTGGACTATTCGGGCCCATGTCCGGATGTTTTCTTATGTCGCCGGTGACAGCTTTTTCATAACGGAACTCGCTTTCCTTTTTAAAAACTTTTATCGCAACCTTGTGAACTTTTTTGTCACTAAGTCTGTAAGCATCGTATATATATACGTCAGAATACATTCCTATTATCGGCACTGGCCGCTCATGATATTTTCTTGGCAGTAAATATATTACGTTGCCGCTTTCTCCGCGCATAAGATAATGCGTTTTCAGTCTTTCCTTGACATAAGTATGTTCTTTGAGATCAGATATTATGTTGTCAGTTAACCACGTTGGCATAAGCAATTTTTAATATGTTAATGACAAAAAATTATAATACAGAACCTATATTAATAAGTAGGGTTTTTCTGTTTCATCGACATCGTTTCGATGGCAATGACAGCGAAGGCAAGGCAAAAAGCGTAGACGTTTCGTCTGCGTTTTTTGCCTTGTCGCGGGTTTGCAAAGGGACTTTTCCCTTTGCCGCGGGATTGTTAAGGGACGCGGAGTCCCTTAACATTACTTAGTGAACTGAAAGACTTTGAAATCTTCGGCGACGTCGACGTTTGGGAAAACGGCGCTGGCTTCTTCGATGAAGTCTTTGGCGTTGTTATATCGTGCTGAGAAGTGTGTGAGTATGAGGTTTTTTACGTCGGCTTCTTTTGCTATAGTGGCGGCTTCTTTGGCGGTGAGGTGGTAGTGTTTATTGGCGAGTTTTTTATGCTCTTCGAGGTATGTGCTTTCGCAGATGAGCGTCTTTGCGCCGCGGGCGATGTCGATGGCTTTCTGGCAGTATCGCGTGTCGATGACGACGCTTAGAGCATCGCCATGGCGTATAGTGCTGACATCGTCGAGCGTTACCGTCTTGTTGTCTGCTGTTATCGTCCCTTTTTTCGTAAGCTCTTTTATCATAGGCCCTACTATGCCATATTCGTCGAGTTTTGCTTTGTCGAACTTCCTGGTGTCGGGTTCTGTTATCCTCCATCCGATGTTGTCGATGCCGCCATGTTCTAGGAAGGCCGCCTCGATTTTGAAGTTGCCATCGTCTTCGACGATGCCTTCTTCACTGACGGGATGTTCTACTACGGTTATTGTTTCGTGGTATATCGTGCTGTAACGTAGGCGCCTGAAGAACTTCTGTCCGCTGGCGGGGTAGTAGCAGTGTATTGTATGTGTAACTTTGTCGAGGTTCAGCCTCATAAGCATAGATCCTAGCCCTAGGCAGTGGTCTCCGTGGAAGTGTGATATGAATATACGTTTTACACAGGTGGGAGCGACGTTGGCATGGATGAACTGCCGCTGGCATCCTTCGCCGGGATCGAAGAGAAGGCCTTCGTTGTTCCACCTTACAAGGTACGCGCCGTGGTTTCTGTGGCGTGTTGGTTGTTGGCTCGAGCATCCTAGTATTGTAATATCGCGTACTGACATCGTAGTATTATCTCGCTTTTAAAAGGTTAGTTTTCCCTATTAGCGCACCAGCGACGCCTCCGGAGATGTGTGCTGTATTGGCAATGTTTAGGGCGAAGGGGAGTGAATAGCCAAAAATCTGTGCTGAGAATGATATCGTCCCTATAACGAAAAGAGCAAAGACGAAGAACGCGATGAAGTGTATCGAAGAGCTCGGCAGGGGATACCCTTCCCATGGGGCTTGACGATGCCGCATCCATATAAACGCCACCATGCCACAAACCACGCCGGAAAAACCTATGAAGAAAGGCCCGCTGACGAGGTACTGCACCGTGTTGGAGACGATGCCGGTAGTAATGATAAGGGCTAGGGCTTTGGCGATGCCGATACGTTGCTCTATCTGGTTGCATAGGATAAAAACCCATAGCATATTAAAAAGGATGTGAAAGAGGTCTCCATGGAGAAGGCATGGCGTAAAAAGCCTCCACACCTCGCCGTCGGAGATTTTCTTGAAAAGCATCACTTCAGGAAAAGAATAATGTTCCTTGTCGTGGTACCACAACATAAACTCTTCGTAGAAGCCACTCCACTGCGATGGCGTATAATAGTCGGGAAAGTCGTAGAGGAGAGTCCTCATAACAGGAGACACAAGCTTTGTCACGTAGGTCTTCTCGGAAGAAACGTTTTTAAAGACAACGCTAAGCTCTACTACAACAAAAAGCATCACACATATCGCTATGATCGACAACGTAAGCTTGCCGAAAGGAATAGAACGTGGCTGCTTTGCAGCGCCGCCGCCTTTTTTGCTGCTTTCTTTTTGTTTTTTGTCGTCACGGTGGATTTTATGTCCGCGGAAACGGGGGTCGTTAGGGTTCTCGGAAAAAGAACGATACCAACGCATGCTTTCTTCTACTTTGCTCTCGTCAAGAACCCATATAGCATAAGAAGGACCTCCTTCGGAAGGCACGGGCTCACAGGAGTTTTCTAGCCCCTGAGATATTAGGAACCCAGAAAATTCATAGGCGTCGTCGGCATTGTCGATGGTGGCGATAAGTCTCATGATTTTTGTATCTTCTCCACTATCTGTGACGTCGAAAGTCCTTCGACGATATCAACGAGGTGTATCGTTCCACCATTTTTCTTTACTACAGCAGCTTCTATGCAGTCGCCGCCATATTCTATGCCATTGACGTGAACGTCAGGCTTGATGACCTCGAGGACAGCACAAGGATTGACCTCGTCAAACCACGTTATATACCCCACAAAAGAAAGAGCCGCAAGCATCTGCATGCGATATTCTAGTGGTATTATCGGACGCTCTGCGCTTTTGTACCGCTGTATCGAAGCGTCGCTGTTGAGAGCGACAACGAGGACGTCGGCGCATTTCGATGCTTCGTAGATGATATGCATATGCCCAGCATGGAGCATGTCAAAAGAACCATTGAGGGTAGCGATGCTTTTCCCCTCACTGCGCAGCGCAGCGACGGTATCGGCGAGCTCTTCGGGAGCGACGACTTTAGGCGCCACTATATCGTTATAATATGGTGTCTTCGTCATCGTTTTTTCGCGCCTTTTTTCTTCTTGAAACCCTTCGGGAAGGCGATGTCGATGACTTCGTCGAAATACTCTACCATATGGGCAGTAAGACCTTCCTTGATATGGTCGGGGATCTTGTCATAATTTCGTAGGTTGTCTTTTGGTAATATTATAGTAGTTACACCAGAACGCTTCGCTGCGATCATCTTCTCTTTAAGGCCTCCTATAGCGAGAACCCTACCAGTAAGGGTCAATTCTCCAGTCATAGCAAGATTGTGGAGTATCGGCGTTCCCGTGACAAGCGATAGTAGCGACGTTGCCATCGTGATACCCGCAGAAGGTCCGTCTTTAGGGACAGCACCTTCAGGGATATGCATATGAACCTGTTCACCTTCGAAGAAAGGAACATCAGGAGCATATCTTCCAATGGCGCTATGTATGAAACTCCACGCTATCTCAGAGCTTTCTTTCATGACGTCGCCTGCCTGTCCAGTAAGCTGCAGAAGAAGTTTCTCGCTCTTGACGCGTATCGACTCAATATACAGCGTAGTACCGCCGTGAGACGTCCATGCAAGACCCATAGCAACGCCGACAGGAGTTCGCTTGTAATACTTTTCGCTGTCGAAAAGAGGCTTGTCGAGATACTCTTCGATGTTTGCTGTCGTCAAAGAATATTTCTTATGAGGCTTTTTCTTTGTAGCCCTTTTCTTCTTGCCTGTCTTTCCCTCGGAAGCCTTGACGATCTTAACGGCAACCTTCCTCATGATCTTTTTGATGAGATTCTCTAAAGTACGGACGCCAGGCTCTCGGGCATAACCTTCGATGATAGCATGGATCCCTCGTTGTGAGAAGGCTAGGTCTTTTGACTTCAAGCCCATCTTTTTGCGGTTCTTAGGGACAAGATATCTCTTAGCAATTTCCATCTTCTCCTCACGGATATACCCCGACAACCTCATGATATCCATCCTGTCCTGTAAAGGCTCAGGGATGGTGTCTAAGACGTTGGCAGTGACGATGAACAACACATCAGAAAGGTCGCATGGGACGTCGAGGTAGTGGTCGACGAAGGCGACGTTCTGGTCGGGATCCAAAACTTCCATCATAGCAGCGGCAGGATCGCCCTGGTATGATACCGACATCTTGTCGATCTCATCGATCATGATTACAGGATTCATCGTCCCCGTTATCTTCAGCGCCTGTGATATCTTCCCAGGCATTGCACCGATATACGTCCTACGGTGACCTTTGATCTCCGCCTCATCACGTACGCCACCGACAGAGAACCTGTAGAACTCCCTGTTTAGCGCGCGCGCTATGCTCATGCCAACGCTAGTCTTCCCAACACCAGGAGGGCCGACGAAGCAGATAATACTTCCCTTTACACCACCAGAAAGTTTCCCTACGCCGATAAATTCTAAGATCCTTTTCTTGATATCCTCTAAACCATAGTGATCCTTCTCAAGGATATCTTCCGCCTCGGAGAAACTGTTGGCGTCTTCGCTGACGACACCCCAAGGCATGATAGTAAGCCAGTCGAGATACCCTCGCGATACTGCATACTCGGCAGACTGTGGCTCTAACGCCGAAAGCTTCTCAATCTCATCGTCGATGACCTTCTGCACATTTTCAGAGACAACACGGCTTTCGAGGCGCTTCTTGAACTTCTCGATGTCGCTAGTCTTCTCGTCTTTCTCCATGCCAAGCTCTTTCTTTATCGTCTTGAGCTGCTCCGTCAAGAAAAATTCGCGCTGGCTTTTTGAAAGATTGCGCTCGATCTTCTTGTTGATAGTATTCTGTAGCTTGCTGATGTCAAGCTCCTTCTTCAACAACATCAACGTCTTCTCCGTACGCTCGCGGATGCTGAAAGTCTCAAGGACATCCTGAAGCTCCTCGCGCGATGCTGTAGTAAGCGCTACAGCAAAATCTGCAAGCTTTCCAGGCTCGGTGAAGTCGGAATGCCCCAAAAATATCTGTAGCTCTTCCTGGAAGATGGGGTTTACCTTAAGAAGATCTTTAATAGTAGCAATGATGCTCATGGAATACGCCTTGAGCGTCTTGGAAGTCCTCGAGCTTTTGTCGTCATAGATGTCTACAGCAGCACGAAGGTGTGGCTTCTCAGACTTCGAACCCTTGATGGTAATACGCTTCTCCATACTCAAAATAATCTGCGCACCACCACCCTCAATAGGGATGATACGAAGAATGTGCGCCAAAACACCGACCTTATTAAGACCCTTGAACCCTACAGTGATAGGGTCGGCGTCTTCTTCCTTGGTAAGGACAAGACCAACAAGTTTGTTCTTGGAATTCGCTACAAGCTTCAATACCTCATAAAAAGGACCCGGCTCGATGATGATAGGAGCCGCCATCCCAGGAAAAAAAGGACGACGCGTTATAGGCAAAATATATAAACCCTTGATATGAGAAATATTGTCGAGGTCGACAATGTTATTCTCGTCGATGTGTAACGATAAAGGCTCGTAAGAGTCTGCATCGCCACCATTGTTATCAAGGTCTAAAGAATCAATAATGTCTTTGTTCAAAATATGCTCCCATTGCTAGTAAATTGTATGATCATCAGTGTACCACTACTATATATAATCCATCAAGCACCGAAACATAAAATTTTCCTCGACATTTAAACCCGCAAAGCTGAAACTTAAGACTTTATGGATAACAACGAAAGACTTATGAAGAACCTAATAATAGACACCACAACAGAACAAAGCATCGTCGCCGTCGCCGACGACAACAAAATCATCTCTTCGACATTCCTGCCACAAGGATATAACCACTCGAAAAATATCCTCGTCTCAATAAAAAAATCTCTCGACAAGGCAAAACTCCAAAGAAATGATATTACTGCGATAACAGTAGCAATAGGACCAGGGTCGTATACAGGGATACGCGTCGGCGTTACAGTAGCAAAAAACCTCGCCTTCGCATGGAACATCCCAATAATAACAGTATGCTCGCTAGAAGGCTTCATACCAGAAAATAACGGCGCCTTCGCCGCTGTCATCGACGCCAAAATTAGCGGTATATACGCTATAATAGGAGAAAAAGACGGCAACAACATAAAATATACAACAACACCATCAGTATTGCCATGGAGTCAAGCAGCAGAAGCTCTACACGACGTCGAAACTATCATCACACCAAACAAAACAGCTATAGAAACAAAGATACAAGAAACCCTTAATAAAGATATCGCCGTGACAGAAATGCCACCATCACCACAAAGACTCGCCACCATAGCAGCACAAAAATATCACGATAACGATATCATCACCGACAACAACGTAAATATCCTATACCTAAGAAAAACTCAGGCCGAAATAGAACAACAGTAATCAGTGACCAGTGACCAGTTATCAGCGCTTTTCCTATCCGCTATACGCTACCCCTATACGCTATAAAAAGCATTGATCATTATAATGATACTGTGTTAGCATAGAACAAAATTAAAACCCTCCACGACGAAAAGGTAGGTGAAAAAACAATGACAAGCGTTAAAGTTAGACCAGGAGAGATCATAGACAAAGCTCTAAGGATCCTCAAAAAGAAACTTGATAAAGAAGGTATAATGAAATCAGTACGCTCACATCGCTACTACGATAAGCCTTCAGTTAAAGCTCGTGCTAAATCAAAAGCTGCTCAGAAATATCGTAAACGATAACTCTTTGACAGCGTATAGTTATAGCGGATAGCAGATAGATTTTACTATCAGTTATCCGCTTTTTTTATTGAAAAGTGAAAATGTCTACTCCGAACCCCGAACTATGTGGCGTAGCCGCATTTCTAGCAAAGCAGCAGCCGTAGTGCTAGAAAAATCTTGCGGAGAAACGACTTTTCCTATATAGTATCTATCAAACGAACAATACAAAAGCGAATCCATTATGAGCGATTATTATGAAACCCTAGGAATTTCTCGCGACGCTTCTCCTGAGGAGATCAAGAAAGCGTACCGTAAGAAGGCGTTAAAATATCACCCAGACAAAAATTCTGGCGACGACAAAGCCGCTGGCCGTTTCAAGGAAATTTCTGAGGCTTATGAGGCTTTGAGTGACAGCAATAAGCGTGAACTCTACGATCGTTATGGCAAAGAAGGCCTGTCCGGCGCTGGAATGGGTGGCCATGCAGACTTCGGATCTATGGAAGATGCTCTTCGTACCTTTATGGGAGCTTTTGGTGATTTCGGCGGTGGGTCTATCTTCGATTCTTTATTTGGCTCTGCAGAAGCAGGACGTGGTGGTTCCTATGCACAGCAAGGGGCTAGCAAGAAAGTCGACGTCGCTGTCACCTTCGAAGAGGCAGCAAAAGGTGTAGAGAAGGAGATGGCGATATATAACCATGTTCTATGCGGAGAATGCAACGGAAGCGGAGCAGCATCACCACAGGCGATAAAAACATGCTCGAGGTGTGGCGGTTCCGGACAAGAGACACAACATCGTGGGTTTTTCAGCATGTCGGCGACATGCTCGCAGTGCGGCGGACGTGGAAAGACTATCACCGACGTATGCAAAAGCTGCAGAGGTAATGGCAAAGTCAAAGAAAAGCGTCATGTTAAGATAACTATCCCTTCCGGTGTCGACACCGGGATGCGCCTGAAGATGCGCGGATATGGCGACGTCGGCGAAGGCGGAGGACCTAGCGGAGACCTGTATGTCTTCATACACGTTAAAGAACACAAACTATTCGAACGCCAAGGTGATGACGTCATACTATCTATGCCGCTAAGCTTCGCAGAAGTGGCTTTAGGATGTAAGAAAGACGTCCCTACAATACTAGGAGCAGAATACCGCCTGACGATACCAGAAGGTACACAGCCAGGAAAGGTGCTACGCATAAGAAACGAAGGATTCCCAAACGTCCACGGACAGGGCAAAGGCGATATGCTTGTAAAAGTCCTTGTCGAGACGCCTGTCAACCTTAATGACAAACAGAAAAATATCCTAAACGATTTCGAAAAACTCCGCGAGCCGCACAATACCCCTAAAAAAAAAGGGTTTGTCGAAACTGTAAAAGGTTTCTTTCAGCGATAATACGCTATATCGAAATGATAGCATCGAAGATACGCGCTCTTTTCAACGTAGCGGAGACAAGCTCATAAATGAGCTTTATAGACGATACTGCCCTTGACATAAAGACCTCAGTTTTAGACAATACTCTTTTTATATCATAGCAAAAAAATAGTATGTTATCATCATCATCATCATTACCTAAATCACCATCAAAATTATGTATAGTAGAATTTGCCTTAAGAAAAGCTCCAGAGGGTAAAGATGGGAAGTCATCAGATAAAGTGGTTGGTAATATTCGAGGGCGTGATGTAAAAGTATCTAAAAGCCAAAAAAAAAGTACAGGAAAAATATTTAGAAGTTGCACAAATAGAGAAGGTGCACCTGCCTCTAGAGGCAAAACGTCACCAAAATATGTGTATATCAAAGCAAGTCGCAAAACTTGCGAAGAATGGAGGCCTTTTGTGAATTCTCCTGATTATTGGCCGTTTGTGAAAGTCATCCGTTGTGAGCAAGAACGTCAACACGCGCGGTTCCAGGACCAACGACGCCGAGTTTCTTCGCAGCACCGTAAGACAAGTCGATAATTCTTCCTTTTACGAAAGGACCCCTATCGTTGATGCGTACCACCAAAGTCTTTCCGTTGTCGAGGTTCTTAACGGTGACATATGTCCCCAACGGCAAGGTCTTATGCGCCGCCGATATCCCATACATATTATAAGTCTCACCATTGGCGGTCTTCCTGCCATGGAACTTCTTGCCATACCATGACGCCAAGCCGCGCTCACGATACCCACGAGCATAAGGAAGAGGCTGGTACCACTTCCCTGAGATCTTATAAGGTTTGGGATAGTTAGGACGTGACGAAGTCCTGAACATAGAACATCCACATACTGTGAATAGTAGCGACAAAAAAAGTATAAAACAGGTGTTCTTTTTCATTTATTAAAGCAGGGGTCTACAATTCTATCGGTGTGGGGTCATAATATTTTAGATGCATAGTGTCGTCGGAATAATTCGTGACATCACGCCCGCCATGAGAACATCCTACAAGCATCACCATCCCAACAATAATAATACCAATTCTCAATAAAAACTTCACAAATTCATCCTCATCTTTTTGCGTAGAATTTTGCGCTCGATCTTGCTAACACACCAACACTTCATAAACATCCCTTTTCATTGATCATTGATCATTGATCATTGATAATTGATAACTGATCTACGGTATTATCAACGGCGTTCCCACCTTTATATTGTCTTTGTCGACGACCATGTCTTTGTTGGCATCGTATATCGCCTCCCACTCTTGGATGGTGCCGTAGTATTGCAATGATATCTTCGTAAGAGTCTCGCCTTCGGAGACGAGGTGTATACGCGTTATCGCGCTTTTGTCGATGTTGTTGTCCCACGATGACACATCGTACTCTTCTTCGACGTATGACACCGGTGCCTGCGCAGTAGCTTTAGGGGCGGGGGTTTGTTGTTTTAGGGTGTCGTAGTCTTTCTTTATCTTGTCGAGTTCTAGGTACATCTCTTTGCGCGCTTTGTCGATGCCTTTCAGAGACGTTTTCTGCATGGTAAGCTCTTTCTCTAGCTCCGCAAGATCGTGGGCTTTGGCGTCGAGGGCTTTCTTCTGAAGAGAATACTCTTGCTGTATTGTCTGTAGAGCGATGATCTTATCGCTGAGGACTTTGTTCTCCTGTAGAAGAGATAGGACTTTCTGCTCGAAAGATGCTTTCTCGTTGGTATGTAGGGATGTTTCTTTTTCGAGAAGGGCTTTACTCGTCGACAGCTCTTTTTCTAGAGATATTTTTACGTCAGCATGTCTCTCTTCGAAGAGGGCTTTCGTCATAGCAAGCTCTTTTTCTAGGGTGGCTTTTGCTGCCGACATAACACTATGAAGGTCTTGAGCTTCTAGGATAGAAGTATTGGCTTTCATCCTCTTGGAGCGTTCGTCTTCGAGTTCCTGCTCTAGGGCGGAACGTAGCGACATCTCTTTCGATATCGTACGCTGTTGCGACTCCTTAGAATCTTCGAGCTCTTCGATTCTTTGTCGATATTCTTCGTCTTTAGCAGCAAGGTCGGCGATGGCGTTTTCGCCGTTCTTAAGCTCTTCTATCTGCGATTGCGCCTTGTCTAAAGCACTTTGCAGAGAATTTCTCATCTCAGCGTCTTGGTCGAGCTTTTTCTTGGAGCGGGAGAAGTCGTCGGAGAGGTCTTTGTAACGCATCGCAAGCTTTTTAAGAGTGCCCTTGGCTTCGTCGAGAGTGCTTTTCTGCTCCTGACGCAACGCTATCTCTTTGTCTAAAGCCTCTTGAAGGGCAGGGTCTTGGAAGGAGACAGAAGCTTCAGAAGCCTCCGAAGACATCTTCTCGAGCTCTCCGCGAGCCTTGACAAGAGCGACTTCTTTCTCGTTATTGCTGCTGGCGAGGTCTTTAACGGACTCCTGTAGCTCCTTACGCAGAGCGATCTCTTTGTTTAAAGAAGAAGTCAAAGAGCCTTTCTCTTTTTGGTGCTGTTCTAAAAGTTCTACATTAGAGCCTTTAGATTTTGCCATGATGAGAAGCTTGTCGGTGATGTCTTTCTTCTTGGAATATTTCTCGGCGAGCATGAAAAGCTTGTTCTCCCTGTCGGAAAGAAGAGACTTCAGATTCTTTAGATCTTCGCCGAGGACTTCGATGCGCTGTGATTTCTCGGCAAGAGTGCCTTCAAGGGCGGCGATATCGTCTCCAGTAGTGGCAGAACCTTCGACGCTGGTAATATCGCTAGAAGCATCCTGAATATCAGCAATAGAATTGCTAAGTAACTTTATCTGCTCCTTATTATCGGAGAGCTCCTGCTCCAACGATGTACGGTCGGCGTTCATCTGTGCGATTAGAGCCTTCTTATTATGAAGATCCTTAGTAGTATCGAATAATACCTTACGCAAACCCGTCGTAGGAGAACGCCCTATGGCGTCTTTTAAATTATCAATATGAGCCTTCTGCTTTTCGAACTTCTTGCTGAGATAGTCGACCTTCTTAACTAAAAGAGCATTGTCATTGTCGAGGTCGTCGATGACGATAGCATCGCTGGCATCGGCAAGATACTCGGCTTCATAGTCGGCGATAGCAAGAGCAGGAGGCGTGCCATAAGGCGCCGTGTCTCTGCTCATAACAAACCACGTAGCACAACCAACAATAGCAAGACTTACGGCGACAGTAGTGACGACGGTAGGGAACATGCCACGCCATGAAGGACGACGTGCGGCAACAGGAGATGATGACGGCATGCGCCGTGGCTGCTGGGGAACTTCGTCAGGCTCTATGTCATCGACCATGTCTAAGGCCATATCAAAATCTATGTCTGGCATGACGATGCTCTCTTCGATAACAGAATGACGGGGAGGCGCAGGAACGTCTTCTGTTATAGTATGGGGGCGTTCTTCGAAAGAAAGAGGGTGGATGTGAGGCGCTATGACAAGGGCGTTCATACTATGACCACGAGACTTTTTCTTCGCCTTGTCAAGGGCTTTGCCGCC
>Ga0209042_1000625_pt1 | contig 35248 bp, 28 predicted proteins | sample SaaInlV_200m_DNA_6_FD_184649 | JGI IMG/M metagenome (GOLD analysis project Ga0209042, IMG submission 184649) | Marine microbial communities from expanding oxygen minimum zones in the Saanich Inlet - SI037_S2LV_200m_DNA (SPAdes) (version 2) | ecosystem: Environmental > Aquatic > Marine >...
TTTCTCAAATTTATACAATCGATGCCGGAGCAGGATTTATTTCATATTTGTGGAGCAATGGTGAAACAAATCAGACAATTTCATTGGATAGTTCCATAATGAATGTTGGAACAAACTACTTTTCAGTAATTGTTACAGACTCAAATTATTGCAATACAACTGATTCGATAATTATTTATATGATTGAAAATCAAGCAATAAATATGCAATCCGGTTGGAATATTATCTCAACTTATATTGATCCTTTTTATTCAAATATTGATAGTGTGATGAATTATTTATCTTCTGAGATTATTATAGTGAAAAACAGTTCAGGGATGGTTTATTGGCCTCTATATATAATAAACAGTATCGGAAATATGATAATTGGTGAAGGCTATCAGGTAAAAATGAATTCGCCACAAACATTATTTGTTTATGGAAATGCTTTAATTCCTGAACTCACACCATTTTTAATCCCACAAAATTGGAGTTTTATTGGATATTTGCGACAATCATCTTCATCGATAGAAACTATGTTAGCACCAATAGTAAACGAAATTGTAATAGTAAAAAACGGAGATGGACTAATTTATTGGCCTATTTATAGCATAAATAATATTGGCGATATGATTCCGGGCGAAGGCTATCAAGTAAAAACTTTGAATTCAGTAATTTTGACTTATCCTGCTAATTGATTTATTAACTTTTTTAAAGTTCTACAAATGTGAAATGCTTTAATAAAAAAATATAATGAGCAAAAGAATAGAAATATTTCTAAATATTATTGTTGTATCTAATAATAGAAGACAATTCCATTTCTTATTTGTTTTAATTAATGTTTTAGTTGCAAATGTTATTTTTGCACAATCCCCCCTAATTCTTCAACCAGATTCTGTTAATGGGAAAGATGCAAGATTATGGTATCTGTCAAATCAATCTGGAACTTTTGGTCCATCCAATAGTACTAATTATGGAAACACAATTCATTTTCAAATTATGGAATGGACTTGGAATTCTGGAAACGCTGGACCTGGACATATACATCAATTAATTGAATTTGATTTGAGTTCAATAACTTCAGGTTCAACTATTGATAGTGCATTTTTCTCACTATACTATAACCCTTTAGCAACAGATCCAAGCCATTCCAGTTTAAGTGGTTCAAATGAAGCTATAATTCAAAGAGTTATTCAACCATGGGATGAACAAACTGTAACATGGAATACGGCACCAACTTCAACAACGCAAAATCAAGTAGTACTGCCACAATCTACTAGCCCAACACAAAATTATGAGAATATTGTTGTTACAAATTTAATTCAGGATATAATTGATAATCCAACAGCAGGATTTGGATTTAAATTGAAGATGCAAAATCCTAATTATTATCGCAGATTGGTTTTTGCTTCTAGCGATCATCCTGATGCTTTTAGACATCCTAAATTAGTTGTATATTATCAAACTTGTGCTGCTTTACCAATTAATCTTGGCAACGACACCTTAATTTGCGAAACCGATACTATAATTTTAGATGCAGGAAATGCTGGATCTAACTTTTTATGGTCAACCGGCGAAACCACTCAAACTATTTCTGTCAGCCCTGTAATTTCTACTGAATACACAGTAATTGTAGAAGATAGTGCTTGTTATTCTTATGACACTGTTTTTGTTGAGATTAATAGTCTGCCAATCTCAAGTTTAATGAATGATACCACAATTTGTGATGGTGACTCATTGATATTGATTGCTGGCGGTGGAACAAGTTTTGTCTGGTCAACCGACCAATATGTTGATTCAATTTTGGCCACCAATCCTGGGATGTATTATGTTACAATTTCAGATGGATGCGGATTTATTGTTGACTCAGTATATGTTCAAGTTATTCCATCGCCTGTAGTAAACTTTGGGAATTATATAAATTTCTGTTTTGGGGATTCTGCAATTCTTGATGCGGGAAATACGGGTTCCACCTATTTATGGTCAACTGGAGAAATAAATCAAAGTATCATAGTTTCTTCTTCAGGCCTATATTATGTTTTTGTTGATAATATTTGCGGATTTGCATCAGGGATTGTAAATGTTAATGAGATTTCTCAACCAATTGTGAATCTCGGAAACGACACAACAATTTGTCTGGGTGATTCAGTTTTTCTTGATGCGCAAAATGCTGGTTTAAGTGTTTTATGGTCAAGTGGAGATACTATTCAAACGATGTATGCATCACCAAGTACACCAACTATTTATAGCGTTTTTGTAGATAATTTTGGTTGCTCTGGTACAGATTCCATTTTTATAACACCTCTTCCAAATCCTGATGTTTATCTTGGAGAAGACACGACTGTTTGCGAGAAAGACAGCATTTTTCTTGATGCAGAAAATCCAGGTGCAACTTACCTCTGGTCAGATGGTTCAACAAATCAAACATTAATTATAATGCCGGATTCTGCAATGACAGTTTTTGTTGATGTTTCGTATTCTGACTGTGTTGATTCCGATACATTTGAAATAAATATTTTTCCCCTTCCTCAGGTAAACTTGGGAAATGATACTGTTTTATGTGAAGGAAGTACTCTTGAGTTAGATGCTGGAAATTCTGGCAATAGTTTTTTCTGGTCAACAAGTGAAACTTCACAGCAAATACTAATTTCTAATTCTGGAACATATTATGTTGCAGTAACAAATCAATGTGAAGATACTGAAGGCGATAGCATAATTATTTCGCTTGTTCAAAATCCAGAAATAAATCTTGGAAACGATACTACAATAGGATTTTCTCAAATTTATACAATCGATGCCGGAGCAGGATTTATTTCATATTTGTGGAGCAATGGTGAAACAAATCAGACAATTTCATTGGATAGTTCCATAATGAATGCTGGAGCAAACTACTTTTCAGTAATTGTTACAGACTCAAATTATTGCAATACAACTGATTCGATAATTATTTATATGATTGAAAACCAAGCAATAAATATGCAATTCGGTTGGAATATTATTTCTACTTATATCGACCCATTTCAGGCTAACATCGATAGTGTTATGAACTATTTATATCCTGAAATAATTATTGTAAAAAATACAATCGGAATGACTTATTGGCCATTTTATAATATAAATTATATTGGAGATATGATAATTGGTGAAGGCTATCAGGTAAAAATGAATTCACCACAAACATTATTTGTTTACGGAAATGCAGTAACCCCAGAACTCACACCCATTACAATTCCTCAAAATTGGAGTTTTATCGGATATTTGCGACAGTCATCATCATCGATAGAAACTATGTTAGCACCAATAGTAAACGAAATTGTAATAGTAAAAAACGGAGATGGACTAATTTTTTGGCCTATTTATAGCATAAATAATATTGGCGATATGATTCCGGGCGAAGGCTATCAAATAAAAACTGTCAATTCTGTAATTTTGACTTATCCTACGAATTGACTATGAATTATTTTTGCTGATATTGAGAAAAGAAGATTTATGAAATTTGCATAAAACTTTAAAAATCATTTTTGTTTTTAATTAAATAATATTACTTTTGCAGCGAAATTATTGAAAAAAGATACTGAAAATATATTGCGAGGTGGAGCAGTTGGTAGCTCGTTGGGCTCATAACCCAAAGGTCACAGGTTCGAGTCCTGTCCTCGCTACTACAAAAAGCCCTTAATCTTCTGAAGATAAGGGCTTTTGTTTTTTTCAATAGATTGTTTTTGTAATATAAATTTGATGGTATTTGTTACTGGTGGTACAGGATTTCTTGGAGCACATTTGCTTTATCATATAATCTCTAAAGGTGAACAAGTTCGTGCTTTGAAACGAAAAAATTCAAATCTTGACGAAGTCAAAAGGGTATTTTCGTATCATAATAAAGAAAATGAGACAGATTTATTTGCAAAAATTGAATGGCTTGAAGGCGATTTATTAGATTATAATAGCATTCTGGAATGTCTTGATGGAATAAGATACGTGTATCATGCCGGAGCGATTGTTTCTTTCCAGTCTGACGATAAATCAAAAATGATAATAAATAATGTTCAGGGTACTTCAAATATAGTGAACGCCAGCCTCGAAACCGGAGTTAAGAAATTTTGCCATGTTAGCTCTATCGCAGCCCTCGGATCAGCAGAACCCGGAGAATTAATAGATGAAAAATCGGAAAGAAAATCGGTTAGTAAAAATGCCGGATATTCAATTAGCAAATTTCATTCAGAGCTGGAGGTGTGGCGTGGAATTGCAGAAGGTTTGAATGCAGTAATTGTAAATCCATCAATAATTTTAGGAAGCGGATTTTGGGAAAAAGGAAGTTCAAAAATATTTCATAAAGTAAGTGATGGATTAAAATTCTTTACGAAAGGAATAAGCGGATATGTTGATGTTCACGATGTTTGCGAAATTATGATAAGATTGATGAAGAGTGAAATCTCAGGCGAACGATTTTGTTTAAATTCCGAAAATTTGTCTTTCGAATCTATTTTGAAAAAAATTGCCGGTAAGTTAAAAAAAGAACCGCCAAACATTTACGCAAACCCTTTTTTGACCGAAATAGCGTGGAGACTTGAATTTCTTAAAAAACTAATATTCAATAAAACTCCGATTATTTCACGCCAGTCGGCAAAATCTGCACATTCAAAAAAATACTTTTCAAATAAAAAAATTATTGAATTATTAGACTATAATTTCATTCCAATTGATAATACTATCAAAGAAATTTGCAAGAATTATCGAATGACTGAAAGTTAAAGAATAATCAGTTTTTTCATTGAAAATAGCGACTGGTTTTCAGTAGAAACTCGCACAAAATATATTCCTGCATTTAAGTTTCCCCTTTCGAATTTGACATTTCGTTGTTCAATTTTTTGTTTTTTTACAAGCTCACCTGAATTATTAAAAACTTCAATTAAGCTGTATTTGTTTTCTGGCGTAACTATATAGCAAAAATCGGAAAACGGATTTGGAAATATTTCAATATCAGAATTAAAAGAATTAACTTCATTTTTTGTAGAAGGATTATTGTCGATAGAAATATAGTAATCATTCGAATTGTTATTGTCCCAAGTGTCATTATCATAATGAATTACAAATGCAATTTGCTCGGCAATTTGCATAGGATTATCGAAAGGTCCTATTGTAATTGACAAAAGATTGTTTGCATCGGGTCCAGAAAATGGCGATTCGAGAGCTGGCCCGGAACCATTAAATAAATCAGAATTTAGTGTATAATATTCAGAAATCGGACTATCCCAGTCTCCATTGGCTTGATAAATTCCCCAGTGTAGCTTTGCTCCAATGCTGGCATCGCTAACAAATATTGTTATAGAATCGTTCAAATCAGGATTGCTTGGCTCCCAATAAACACCAGTTTGGGACGATCCTCCGGAATATGAACCAACATAAACATGCTGAATAGGGCTTTTTGTGATATTGCCGTCAAGATCGGTAGCTTCAACATAATAATCAATCAATGTATCGCTAAAACCTGATATTTCAGCATAATATTCCTTAGCAATATAATTAGGTAAGATGAAAAAATCTATTTCGGAACTGCCTGTAATATTTCCAGTTGGGAAAACTCTTTCCGACATTGAAATTGTGCTCCATGAACTTACATCAGAGCCTCCTGCATAAGTTTCATTTTCGTTGTTGCTCAATGGATTTTGTCCATCGAAATCTACTCTGTATTTTAATTCAATTATTTGAATTCCGCTAACATCATAGGCAAATGTCCAAACATGAAAATCGGAAGAATTCTGATGTTGCTGATAATCATAAATTGGTCCATAACCGGTTCCGCCCGGATTGTATGGAAAACGCTGCGGAATAAAAACTGTAGGGGCTGTATTGTCGGTTCCTGAGTTGGCATTTATCACAATGTCTGCGTATGAAGTTGCATTGTTGCATGCTAGCGTTTGTTTCACTTCCATGTCGAGCGATGAACCATAATACATATATCCACTGGTGTAAGCTGGTAGCATAAAATGCCACGCCAGCTCAGCATTGTTCGAAGATGCGGAAGGATTCACAATATCAGCAATATCTACCGATGAAGTCAAATCTTCTGCCATTTGAATACGATTTTCAGCAGCCACCAAAACTGCCCAATTTCTGGCATCTTCAGTCCAACCATTCGGATCGAATTGCTTATTTGAATTATACATTGGCCACAACCAATTAATAAATTGTGGATGCCCCCAATCGTTTGCTGCATTTACCCACGAACCATCTTCAACATGAACAATATCGTTTGCCGGAACAGGAAAATCTGTTAGAAATTGTTCAATTGTTGTGGGAATGTAGCCTTGCGAAGAAGCTGTACTGGCAAAGCCCGGAACCGAATTTGCATAATAATCATAGCCTCCTCCCCAGGCATTGTCGCCATCGTGAGCCATTAACACAATACAAGGCTGCGAGGAATTATTGTGAGGTGCAATATGGCTATCTATGTCGCCGGTTCCCATTAGGGAAAATCCATTTTGGTAGCTTAGCAAATCTGCCATTGGAACAACTGTAATGATTGATTCTGAGCCTGTTTCCGGATCAACATATTTTGCTTTGTGAGCCTGATAGCAATAAGGTGCAGCAAAAGTTCCTCCTCGGCCGTCAATTTGTCCATTCCACCAGTTTGTTCCATTTTGGGGAATAATATCTGCTTTGTTTGGTGGGCTATAATTACAACCGGATGTTCCAAATTGTAGGGGGTAATCTTGCAAAGTACGGGCAAGATGACTATTGGCAATTATCGACCATTCAAATCCTTCCAAAACTAATACTTTAATTATTCTTTCGCTAAACGAACATTCGGCTGGCCAATATCCTTTCGAGTAGTTTGGCGATGTTCCAAAAGTTTGATTATAAATATATCTGTGAGCCTGAATTTGCTTACGTAAACAGTTTTCGCTCAGAAGCGGCGAAATTGCGTGGTGCATTGTAAATCCTACAATATCCATTCGTGGCTTTCCGCCAGATGTTGTCCATCCTCTTGCAGTTTGGAAATTTGATTCCCATCCTGAAGAATATCCCCATTGGTTGTTTTGAGCAAGACTATTAATGTTCTCAATTAGACAACCGGAATAGTTTACCTGAGCTCCGCCATCAGTAAAACTCAACAAAGATAGAACGGCATCTTTAGCTCTATATTGATAAACTGCAACACGGTCGGCTTTACTGAAAATGTCGTTTAAATCGTTTAAAGGATGAGCCTGCCCATCGGAATATATATTTCCTCCGCTGGTTTTTAAATAATCAGATTCCCAAACTGTTTGATAGTGGTACTGATTTGTTATGCTTTGCTCTGGCCAATAATTGGGCTGCTGCAAATGCCACAAATAAGTAGTATGAACCTGAGGGAAAGCAAAAGTGATATTAATGATAAAAACAAATAGGAAGCAGTATTTTTTCATAATCTAAATTCAATTTTTATAATTAGCCTAAAGGTAAAATTAATAAATTATAAGAAAACCTACTATTTCTGAGGTGGTTTTTAAGAAAGCGACAAGAACAAGGCTTGTGAAGTGTTTAATAACAGGAGTTTACTTTTGTAAATGACTTTTATTAAACACGAGCATAACGAAGTTATTGACGTTTTCTTAAACCCACTAATTATTTTAAGCTGACTAAAATCATATGTGAGAAAAATCAATTAGTGTAAATTTGACGATTTGAATTTTTATGTATTTGATAATTTGGTAATTAGATAAACTATAAAGACAGGAATAGAAAATAATAGTTAAATTTTGAAATAAATAACAATTTATGAACACTAAAGTAGAAGCAATTGTTGAAAAATTCGGGAAAGATAAAACTCGATTAATGGATATTCTTTTAGATATTCAGGCAGAGTTTGGTTTTATTTCTGACGAAGCTGTTTCGCAAATAAGCGGAATGATCGGAATTTCCCAAGTAGATGTAGAACAAACTATATCATTCTATCACTTCTTCTCCAAAAAGCCTGTTGGGAAATATGCAATCTATCTTAATGATAGTGTTGTTGCCAATATGATGGGAAGAGAAAAAGTGAAGGAAGCATTTGAAAATGAAGTTGGTTGCAAGTTTGGCGAAGTAAGTAGCGATAATCAAATTGGTTTATTCGATACATCTTGTATTGGAATGAACGATCAGGAACCTGCTGCAATTATCAACAACGTCATTTTTACACGACTAACTCCTTTCAGAGTGAAAGAAATAGTTGCCGATATTAAAGCCGGCAAAAATGCGAAGGATATTTTGGTTGAAGGTTATGGAGGAGGAAAAAACAGTTCCGACCTTCTTAAATCTGTGGTTAATAACAACATAAGGAAGAAAGGAATTGTTCTGGAAGATAATTACACTCAAGGAAAAGTTCTTAAAGAAGCTCTTTCAAAAATGAGTCCTCAAGAAGTTATTGGCGAGATTACAAACTCAAATCTACGTGGCCGAGGTGGTGCGGGTTTCCCAACAGGAATGAAATGGGATTTCTGTAGAAAATCGTCTGGCGACCAAAGATTTGTTATATGTAATGCCGATGAAGGCGAGCCAGGAACTTTCAAAGATCGTGTGATTTTGACAGAAAAACCCGAGTTGGTTTTTGAAGGAATGGCAATAGCCGGATATGCGATAGGAGCGAATTTAGGTATTTTATATTTACGATACGAATACAAATATCTTCAAAGCTATCTTGAAACTATTCTAAAAAATGCTCGAGAAAACAATTATCTTGGAAAAGGTATTGCTGGAATTGAAGGATTCGATTTTGATATCAGAATTCAATTTGGTGCCGGAGCTTATGTTTGCGGAGAAGAATCTGCATTAATTGAGTCTATAGAAGGAAAACGTGGTGAACCAAGAGACCGTCCGCCATTCCCTGTAGAAAAAGGATACCTTGATTTACCAACCGTAGTTAACAATGTTGAAACACTATGTTCTGCAGTAAAAGTTCTGACAAATGGTGCAGACTGGTACAAATCGATGGGAATTAATCATTCTAGCGGAACAAAGATTTTGAGTATTTCCGGTGATTGTAAATTCCCTGGCATTTATGAGGTAGAATGGGGATTTAAAATTAGTGACGTGCTTGATATGGCCGGTGCTGAAAATGTGCAAGCAGTTCAGGTTGGTGGTCCTTCTGGAACTTTAGTTGGTCCCAACGAATTCAGCCGAACTTTAAGCTATTCAGATATAGCTACCGGAGGAGCAATGATTATTATTGGCAACAACCGAGAAATCCTCGAAGAAGTTGTTCTGAATTTCATCGATTTCTTTATTGAAGAATCATGTGGCTCTTGCTCAACTTGTAGAAACGTACCTGTGGTTTCGAGAAAGAAACTAATGAAAATTATCAAAGGACGAGGTATTCCACAAGATATTGAAGATTTGAAAGCATGGGGCGAAATTGTAAAAGTTAGTCGTTGTGGTTTAGGACAGACAAGTATGAATCCAATTTTAACCAGCATTAAGAATCTTTTACATATATATACTGAAAAAGTTCAGGACGAAAAAGAATACGATTCATGCTTCAATATGAGTGCAGCCGTAAAAGATTCGTGTGAGGTAGTAGATAGAACACCTATAATTTAAAACAAAATATTTAAACTTTAAATAGATGAGCACACAAGTAAAATTTAAATTAGACGGGAAACTTTATACTGCCGAAAATGGCACCTATATAGTTGAAGCTGCCCGTCAAAACGGAATATATATTCCCACATTATGTAATGTAGTAGGAATAAAGCCAAGGGGTTCATGCCGAATTTGCACAGTAAAAGTCAATGGCAGATTTATGTCGTCTTGTACCACACCTCTTGCCGACGGAATGGAGATAGAAAATGATATTCCCGAAATTCAAGATATTAGAAAATCGATAGTTGAATTACTATTCGTTGAAGGAAATCACTTTTGCCCATCATGCGAAAAAAGTGGAAATTGCGAGCTTCAGGCATTAGCCTATCGCTTTAATATGATGGTTCCACGTTTCCCCTATGTTTTCCCAGTGAAAGAGGTAGAAGCAGAAAATCCAAAAATTGTAAAAGACCAAAATCGCTGCATCTTATGCAAACGATGTGTTAGAACAATCAAAGATGAAAATGGCAGAAGCCTATTTGCATACAACAAAAGAGGACATAATGTTAAAGTCGTTTTAGACCATGAAATTGGAGCAAATATATCAGATGAATTAGCTCAGGAAGCAATGGACATTTGTCCTGTAGGTTCGATTCTTGTTAAAGAAAAAGGTTATGATACGCCAATAGGGCAACGTAAATACGATAAAATCCCAATTGGAAGTGAAATTGAAAATTTAAAAGAATAAGGAGATATAAAAAATGAGTAAACCAATAGTAGCAACAACATCCTTAGCAGGATGTTTCGGATGTCATATGTCTATTTTAGATATCGATGAAAGAATATTAAAACTAATTGAACTCGTGGAATTTAATAAATCCCCAGTGGACGATATTAAAACTTTTACAAAACAATGCGATATTGGAATTATTGAAGGCGGTTGCTGCAATAGCGAAAATGTTCATGTTCTAAAAGATTTCAGAAAAAATTGTAAAATTCTTATTTCGCTTGGAGAATGTGCAATTATGGGTGGACTCCCTGCCCTTAGAAATGGAATTCCTATAAAAGAATGTTTCCACGAAGCATATTTAGACGGGCCAACAGTCGATGATAATCCGGATAAGATTATTCCAAATGACGAAGAATTGCCAATGATTTTAGATAAAGTTTATCCTTGCCACGAAATAGTAAAAATAGATTACTATTTGCCAGGATGCCCTCCCAGAGCCGATTTAATTTGGGAAGCACTCGTAGCTCTAGTTACAGGCAATGAACTTAATTTACCTTATGAAGTTGTTAAATTTGACTAAAAAAGAAAAAGATGATAAGAAAAAAAGTAACAATAGAACCCGTAACCAGAGTTGAAGGTCACGGAAAAGTAACAATTCATCTTGATAGAGATAATAATGTTGTTCAATCGAGACTACATATTGTAGAATTTAGAGGATTCGAAAGATTTGCACAAGGAAGACCATATTGGGAAATGCCAGTGTTGGTTCAAAGACTATGTGGAATTTGCCCGGTTAGCCACCATCTTGCTGCTGCAAAAGCATTAGACGTGATTGTTGGTGCAGGAACCGGAAACGGACTTACAGCTACTGGCGAAAAAATGAGAAGACTTATGCACTACGGTCAGTTTTTCCAATCGCATGCTCTTCACTTTTTCCACCTTGTTTCTCCCGATTTACTTTTCGGAATAGATGGCGATGTTGCTACCCGAAACATCATTGGCGTTGCAATGAAGCACCCCGACCTTGCTGTACAAGGAGTGATGATGAGAAAATTCGGACAAGAGATTATTAAACTCACTGCCGGTAAAAAAATTCATGGAACAGGTGCCATCCCAGGAGGAATAAACAAAAACCTAAGTATTGAAGAAAGAGACTCAGTACTAAAAGCAGCAGATCCGTTGAATGCAGAACATATGGTTCATTGGGCACAAGGTGCATTAGATTTCTTTAAAAAATATCAGGAAGGAAATAAAGATTTCATCGATAAATTTTCGTATTTCCCATCAAGTCATATGAGTTTGGTACGCGAAGATGGTGCATTAGATCTTTATCATGGAAAACTTCGAGCTGTAGATTCTGATGGAAATAAAATTCTTAATGATGTTGATTATCAAGATTATGTAGATTATGTTGGCGAAGAAGTAAAATCTTGGAGCTATATGAAATTCCCATATTTGAGACACATTGGCAAAAAAGATGGCTGGTACAGAGTTGGACCTCTTGCAAGACTTAATACTGTCGATTTTATTCCTACTCCACTTGCTCAGAAAGAGTTTGAGATTTATAAAGCCTACACTAATGGTTTGCCAAACAATATGTGTATGCACATGCACTGGGCTAGATTAATTGAAACTCTTCACGCTGCCGAGATGATAAAAATTCTTCTCGAAGATCCGGATCTTCAAGGAAACGATCTTGTTATAAAAGGCACAAAACAAAAAGAAGGAGTTGGATTGATTGAAGCACCTCGAGGAACACTTTTCCATCATTACAAAATTAACGACAACGATCAGATTAAGATGGCAAATCTTATTGTTTCAACTACAAACAATAATGAGCCAATGAATAAAGCTGTAAATTTTGTTGCAAAAAGCTACATGAACGGCGAAAGAGAAATTACCGAACCTATGAAAAATGCTGTTGAAGTTGCAATTCGTGCTTATGACCCATGTCTGAGTTGTGCAACTCATGCACTTGGTAAAATGCCTCTCGACATTAAATTATTCGATGCCGACAATAAACTGATTGATCAAAAAAATTCTTAATTTTAGTTTCACAGCTAATTTTTTAGACTGTCAATTAGATAAAATATATAAAAAAGCTCACATTTGTGGGCTTTTTTGTTGCTTAAAAAACTATATTTTTGTAAAATGAATAATGATAAAAAAATACTTTTTTACGGATACGGCAATCCAGGCAGAAATGATGATGGCCTTGGAAATGCCTTCGTAAAAAAAATGGATGAATGGACTCAAACAATAGGAATCCAAAATATTGAAACCGACAGCAACTATCAGCTAAACATTGAAGATGCACACAACATTTCCGATAAAGATATTGTGATTTTTGTAGATGCTTCGGAAGAACCAATCGAAGATTTTTATCTCTCTGAAGTGAATCCATCCAATTCTAAAGTTGAATTTTCGATGCACTCAGTTTCTGCAGCATATGTTTTAGACTTATGTCAAAAAATTTATAAGAAATTTCCGGAAACTTATTTGTTGCATATCAAAGGATACGATTGGAACTTTTTTGAAGGGATAAGCGAGAAAGCTCAGCAAAATCTAGAAAAAGCTTTTGAATTTATAAAAACGAATATTCAAAATCCATCCCAATTGAAAAATTTGACGGAGGAAGTTTCAAAGTAGAAATAATTGCAATTGTTGAATAATGCCGGATTTTCCTGATATTTCAAATTGAAATGAGAAAAAATATCCTAACAATTTTTGTTACTTTATTAACAATATTAATTGTATTTATTTCAATTGATTATGTAGAAAGTGAAGGATTCAATCCAACCGATGATGGAGTAATTCTTGCCCAATCATTTCGTTTGATAAATGGCGAAAGTCCGCACAAAGATTTCATTTCTATAAGACCTGTTTTTTCAGGAATTTTGCATTCAATCCATTTTTTCTCCCCCATGCCTTTGCAAATTAGCGCAAGATGGTTCGTCATTTTTGAGTTTTTTGTTTATTCTTTTTTATGGGTTTTTGCACTGTTTAAAGTGTTTCTGCATTTTCCGGAAAACTCAAAACTAAAATATCTGCTGATTTCATCTGTATTTTTGTTTAGCTTTATATTAAATCTAAACAATTATAATTTATTCCCATGGACTACAATTGATGCAATTTTTCTATCGGTAATTGGATTTAGTTTCTACAATACTATTTTTCTGAAAAAAATTATTTGGAAAAATTCCATTCTAATAGCGTTAGGATTGTTGTTTTTTTCGCTCTCAGCTCTTTCTCGCCAAAGTTTTGTAGTAGTTCTGTTTTTTGGGTTTTTATATACGGCATTTCATTTTTTTAGAAAAAAGGAATTTTTGAAATTAGTTTGTGTCGCTACAATAGGTATTTCGCCTATCATCTTCTATTTTTTTGTCTTACTTAAAAATGAAGCATTTTTTCTGTTTCTCAATCAAATGACCGGCAGAACCGAATTGGTCGAAACCGGAATTATTCAATTTATAAAATATTTTATTAAATCTAAATTGCTTGTTTTAAATGTTTTAGTAATTATTTGGTTTGTTTTATTTTCTGTAAATAGAAACATTTTTAAAAACAAGAAAAAAAAATTGCTACATGCTAAAACCTGGATTTTGGGTTTTTACTTTTTTGCGACTTTGGCTTTTTCATTTTTTCATTTCTATCAAAAGAGTAACATTATTTACATAGTTCCTTTTGAATTTTTCTGGATTTTGATTTCAGTTTTTCTTATCGCAATTCATACGCTGAAATTAAAAATGAACCAAATAGTTACAATCTTTTTTGTGATTTTATTGTCGTGGACAAGTTCAATCTCGCTTGGCGACAACAGCCCAATTTTTGCTATGGGCTTACTTGGCGTAACTACCATCATTCTAATAATTTATATATTGCAAAAGCAGAATAATTCTGTTAGAAAAATAATTACTAAAAAACATTTTCCAATATTTATCATAGCTGTTGTTTGCAGTTTATTTGTAGTTTCCATTTTTGGTCAGCGAAGAGCCAATTACCGCGACCTTCCGAGCGAAAAATTGGATTATTCGCTTGGCGAAATTTTCTTTGAATTTGGCGAAATTCGCACAAACAAAAACTGTTTCGATTATTATTCCGATTTCATTTCAATTTATAACAGTATGGATGATATTCAAAACAATTTTGTGATGCTGCCAAATAATTCTGCTATTTATCCGATTTTAAAAAGTCGAAATCCTTTTCCATTAGACTGGATGCAACACGATGAATATATTGGTGCCGAGCAATTGTTGTATGAAAAAATTGAGGAGGTTCTTAAAACAAAAAAAATCTACATCTTTATCGATAAGCACGAATTAAAAAAAATATCACAAAAATTGGAGCCTAAAAAGTATGATAATTATTTATACGATTATCTTCCTTTGGTTTTTGAAAATTGTCTGGAGGTAGAAATTGAAAGTGATTTTTTTAAGGTTTTTATATCTAATGGATTTTAACGAAAAGAAATTTCAGTATGCATTTTGTAATTTTGAAATAGTTAAAACTTTATCCTAATTTGTATAAAAATTATCCTTCCTTCTCCTCATGATAATCCTGCTCCGTATTTATCTCCCAAATATTTTCTTTCGTTTTTTTGCCATTAATGATATTTTCCACAGCAGTAATTGCCGTAAGCATTGAATGATCCTGATTGTTGTAGCGATGCATCCCATTTCTTCCGACAAGAAAAAGATTTTCAATTTTATCAGTAAAATTTCTGATTATGTCGAATTGATTATAAGTTCCGAAATATGCAGGATAGGTTTTTCGCATACGAATTATTACACTATCAAGAACATCAGCAATGTCGATAATGTCGATTTTTGCCAATTCTATGGCTGCAAACTTTTTAAATTCCTCATCGGATTTTTGCCATAAATCGTCGCCTTCATTACAAAAATATTCGAGTCCAATCCAAACAGTATTTTCATCTTTAACGAGATATGGACTCCAATTATTGAAAATCTGTAATCTGCCAATTTTTACATCGCTTTCTTGAATATATATCCAATTGTCGGGGATCAGATTGTTTTTGGGACTAATCTTGGTTTTGTTACTGATTTTCAGCTTTTTCAAAAGCAAACCAACTGTAATAAAGTCGCGATAGACCAAACCATTTGCAATTTCTTTCACATTCTGCGGAATAGTTGCTTTCATCGAATTTATTAGATCAACAACCGGCATTGATGAAAAATAATAATCGGCATTATAAGTTTGAATATTTTGAGTACTAATATCTAAGATTTCTATTTTAGATATTTGATTTTGTGTAGTTTCAAATCCTACAGCTTTTTTATTCAGATGAATTTCGCCACCTTTATTTTTAATAATTTCAGCAACTCGTTCCCATAAATGTCCGGGTCCAAATTTTGGATACATAAATTGATCAATCAGCGAGGTTTCCGTATTTTTTTGATCAATAGATTTATCTTTCCAAAAAATATTTTTGATGGAGTAATAAAATGCTTTGGTGATAGACAATCCTTTGATTCGCTGTGCTCCCCATTCTGGCTCAATTTCGGTGCAGGGAACACCCCATACTTTCTCTGTATAATCTCTGAAAAATGTGCGGTAAAGTTCTTTACCAAATCGATTAATAAAAAACTCTTCAAGCGATTTTTCCTTTTTTTTGGGAAAAATGGCAATAGAGAAATAGCTTATTCCTATTTTGATAATTCTTAACAAACCAAGATTTCTTAGAGTATTTAAATTCAAAGAAATTGGGTAATTAAAAAACTTTCTAAGAAAAAATATTCTGGAAAGTCTGGTTCTAATAAGCATAATATTATGATTATCAACAGTATTATGTTTTTCAATAGGCAGAATATTTTGCCACCACTGCATCACCCTATCCGATTTGGAAAAAAACCTATGACCTCCAATATCTATCCTATTGCCTTTATAGTTGACGGTTTTAGAAATTCCTCCTATATCTTTGCTTCCTTCAAAAATTATCGGTTTAATGTCTGTTTTGTGAACAAGTTCGTATGCCGCTGTCAAGCCTGCCGGACCTGCACCAATAATTATTGACGTTTTTTTATTTTCTATCTTCATAAAAGAAACTTCTGTTTGAAATTGTTTAAACAATTCTCAACTAATAATATTGCATTCAAAATATATCATTTTCTGATGTGAGTTTTCTCGCTAAAGTTCACAGAAAAAATGCCATCATCTTTTCAAGTTTGCGTCTATTTGAGAGACACATTTTTTAATTGTATTAATATATTTTAAGTTCGTTTATATACCATTGTAAAATATTTGAATTGTAAGAATTTGTTGCCGGATAATATTCCTTGCCATTCTTCTTCAAGTCATCAATCATTTTTTCTGTAATGTTTTTGTAAAAAATAATGTCGTTTTTCTCTAATAATTTTTGTTTCATTTTCGATGGAAGAAATGGTCTAATCAAATTTTTGACTGATTGAATTTTTGTTTTGAAAGCTGAAGTTTGAATCTCATTTTTGAAAGAAATATCATATTTTTCGAAATAAATATCGGTTAAGACTTTATCATATAATAATTTATGTAATCTGAATTCATAAGGAATATTCTTAAAAAAATCGACTAATATGCTATCCCAAAAGGGAAGTCGAAATTCATATCCAAAAAAATTGTAAACATTGATTGAGTTAATTAAATATTTCGAAATTTTTTCTTTAAAATCCCAATCCTCGTAAACTGAATATGCTTTTAGATTTCTATTTTCTTGGTAAGATTTTGTAACAAAGGTGCTTATTTCTGATTTGAAAGGCTTTCTAAACCTTTTTTCTGGTTTAATTATGTTATATTTGGTTTTATAAATTGCATTAACAATTTTTTTTATACTGGTTTTTTTGCCAAGTCCGTCATTTTTTGCAAGCTGGCTGCCTGCAATAAAATCGCCGGAATGTCCAGGAATAAAAATCGAATCTTGTGGAACTAAATTATTATCTTTCAAATATTTGACAGCAAAATACTCCTGCATAAAAAACATTGTATTGTAGTTTGCCGAAAATTTAAAGTAGTCCTGAAAAGATTTGTCGTTCAGGTAATTCTTTATTAGATCTTCTGTGTATTCTATTAATATCCATTTGAAATCAAGTGTTTTAGCAACTTGTTTCGATATAGAAATTTCAATATTATTTTTTCGTCCATAAGTGTAGCATACAACATTTTGATAATCGAATTTTTTGAGCATTACAGCTATGAGCCGAGAATCGAAACCGCCGCTTAAAGGAATTACTACAGTACGTTTTTTAAATGTATCTATTTGACGTTTAAATACTTCGTCTAAGATTTCTGGCAATTTATTGCACAGTTTCTCAAAACTGCTTGATTTTTCTTCCGAAAAAAAGTATGAATAATATGTTTTTGAAAAAATAGTAGTGTTATAAAAATGAAAATATGCCCCAGCTTGTACTTGAAAAATATTTTTCACAAGAGTTTTCGAGCTTGTAACATAAGCAGTTGCAAGAAATTCAGAAACCGATTTTTCGTCAAATTCGTATAATTTGTTTTGTAATCTTAAATGTTCAACATCATCCGAAATGAAAATATCTTCATTTTCAATGAAATAGAAAATCGGAAACATTCGTAATCTATCCACCGCAAAAAAAACGGAATCTTCATTTTTGATAATTACTGTAAAAAGTCCATTTGCTTGTTTTATTTTATTCTCAAAGGATTGAATATTTGTAATCCCTTTAAAATATTCGAACAATTCCTCTTTTTCATAAAAAGAATTGTTTTTGTCAAACAAATATCCTTTTACGAAAATATTTTCCTTCTTGAACCAGGAAAAACCGTAGTTATATATTAGACTAATATTTATCAAGACCTAATTATTTATTTGAAAATTGTCAATTATTTTGAATGAAATTTATTAAAAATCAAATGTTTAATAGCTCCAAAATATATATCTCTTTCATTATTATTTTTGAGAATTTGAAAAGTTCGTTCATAAAATTCTTTGCTGAACAAAAGTTTCAAAATGCTCATTTTTTTCAAGCTATTTTTTTCTTCAGGCATATTTAGACTTTTTGTGTCAGTTTTAAACAAAACTCGATGAGCTTCTGAGTTCCATTCATTTTTATAATTCGAAAAATCTGAAATCTTTAGAATGTTTTCGTAAGAAACTATTTCGCCCATGTTGATAGTTCCGGTTGTTGAATTGATGTGTATAGGTTGCACTACATACTCGTAGTTTTCATTAGTAAAAGTCAAACTCACAATTGCCGATTTGTTTGTGCCAGTGCGAATTTTATGCTGTGGAATGTCGAAAATGAAATTTCCAAGCGAATAAAATATTGTTGTATTTTTTATTTTTTCAATGCCTTGAAAAGTGTGTGAATGGTGAGCAATAATTATATCAACACCATCGAGTTTTGCAATTTTTCGTAAATACTTTCTTTTTGCAGGTGAGGGGAAAAAAGTGTATTCTTCGCCACCATGATAGTTAACTATTACATAATTAGCTTGTTTTTTTGCTAAAGCAATTTTCTGTTTTAATAATTGAAATTCATTTTGGCAAAACACTCCGGCAGAATTTTTCGATGCAATCTCACCTTCTCGATGAGAAATTCCTAAAATTGCAATTCTAATGTTTTTGTGTTCCAGAAATAAAACTCGTGAAGCCTCTTTTATATTTTCTCCAGCTCCAAAATATAGCAACTTCTGCCATTTAATTTCTTGTTTGGTTTCCAAAAAACCTTTCAAACCACAATCGAAAATGTGATTGTTGGCAAGATTGAAAATAGGATTTAGATATTTGTTTAAATATGAAATGCTGCAAGTTGGGCTGAATAAGGCAAATTTTGAATTTTCGTTTTGACAGGATTTTGTTGCTGCACCTTCAAAATTCAATACAAAAAATTCTGATTTATTATATTTCGACAAAAATTCTTCTGAAAAAATTTCTTCGCCATCCATAACTTTTTTTCTAAAAATGCCAGTAAAGCTCGTATCACCGGCAAATGAAATTTTCAATGAATTGATTTTATCACTTGTATTCATTAAATTTATAAAAATCAGCTAATTAATAATCACATTAGAAAAAATAGAAAACGAAGTACAAAGAAAATAATTTTCATATCTATAAAGATTGCGAAATTATAAAGTTTTGGTTAAAGTGAAATTTTGTTTGGAAATTTCACTAAGGAAAAAGTTCAAATTTTTCAATCGTCTGACAAACAGGATGTTATTAAGAGGATAAAATGATGACGATACTATAATTTGTAAGAGAGCAAATAATATATAATAAATGCTTTTTTAGTTTTGAGATTATTTGTAAATTGTCAGCAATTCTTTTAAACATTAAATTGAATAAAATGAATGAAATTATTAATAAAACATTATTGATATCAGCGATATTATTTACCATTATTTTGCATAATTCTTATGGTCAATCGAATGGTGAACTTTCAGATAGCACAAATTTAGAAACAAGCCAAACAATTGATGTTTATCAATTTAATTACAAAATTCTTGCTCAGGCAATGCTCGATGAGTTGAACAAAAATCGCGATGAAAATGGAGTAGATAGGTTTGTTGAGGAAAAAATATTGACATATACCGCAAAAGAGCAAGCTGAAAATATGGCAAAAGATCAGGATGTAAGGCGCGATCCTATGGAAATTTGTGATATTGCTTTAGATTATGATGGTACGAATAAAATTGCCGGTCTTACAGAAAAATCATCTCTTAAGAAATCTGGCGAATATTATACATACCAATTTGTAGCAAACTATATTGTAGATAAGTGGATGCGAAGTCCTAAAACTGCTTCAAGAGTTACCGATTATAAGTATATATTTGTCGGAATAGGTTCCTCACTCGACGATTTAAACAAGAAAGTTTATGTTTCCGTAGTTTTTGGTAATTATTATTCAAAAAGTCCAGGTATTGATCTTGCCAATGAACTTGAAGTTCCAATAACTACAAAATCAATGGGACTGAAAGGCTATAATCAAAAAATCTGTGAAAAGTTAGATAAATTTAGAGGATTGAGTGATTTGCAGGAAAGTCTTTTTGTTGAAGATGACATGGTATATTTTAAGCATTACGATTTGAAGGAATTAAAAAAAATAATAAAAAAGGACAGCTATGATGGAATTGCTGTTGATATAATTCAAAAAGAACAATATCCTTGCAATGCTGAAAATGCTTTAGATAATAATTTGTATAACAAAGGAATATTGTTAGATAAATTGCTCGCTAAAAAACTTTATTCAAGTAATCTTATCGAAGGAAAAGATGCCAAGAAAAACCTGATGGTAGAAATTGACTATATGCCACAAGATATAGGTGAATATGAGCTGAATTTGATTTTAATAAAAGACAAACATATATGCAGAAATATTCAGCAAGCATTTGTTTTTAATGGGAATAATCCTAAAACAGAAAAAATTGAAATTCTGGCTGATACAGTAAGTAGCCAAAATGAGATGGTCTATGTTCCGGAGACAAAAAGTCGTGAGTTAAGTTTCAAAATTATATTTGAAAAAGGTAAATATGAATATACAAATGAAGATATTAATCCATATTTTGAAGAATTAAATCAGCCTCCATTCATTATTGATAAATTACATGTTGTTGCATATTCTTCAATAGAAAATACTGACCCAAAAAATATTATAAAGCAACACAAAAGAGCCGAAAGCATTAAAAATATTATAGCTGCAAAACAAAATGAAGAACCGGAAATCGATTTGCTTGCTAAAGATAGCTGGTCTTTGTTTAAGATAGATGTTATAGGTACCGAATTTGAACATTTTGCCTCGATGACATTGCAACAGGCAAAATCATATATCAGAAAAAATGATATGTATAAAGATCTCGAACCAATTCTAAAAAATCATAGGTTTGCCAGAGTAGAAATGCAAATTTCATACGACTTGAGAGGCGAAAAAGAACAAGAATTTGTTTTGTTTCAATTTAATAGAGCTATAAAAAAACAAAATTTACCATTAGCACTTTCAATTCAGAAATATATTTTGAAGAAAATTATTGCAGGAAAATATAATTCGAAAGCCATACACGACCAGGAAATACCGCTTGATATTAAATTCACAGGTATGATAATGAACAAATTGTGGATGCAAAATTTTGTAAATGAAATTGAATCAGAACAGTTTTATAAAGAAATGCAAGATTTATACAAACTTGCTCCAACCAACGGATATATTAGTTTTAATAATATTTTTAGTAAATTAGAAAATGAACAATTAACTGATGATTATCAGGCATTTAAAATTCAAAGTCAAATCGAAAAACTTTATCGTACAACTTTAGATAAAAAAACTATTGATTTGTTGAACTTGGAGTTCCAATTCAAAATAATTGAAGAGATTGATACGGTTGAAACTACAAATCCTCTGGTAGTAGAAAGCCTGAATAGAATTAAGAATTTGGTGAATATTAAAGAATCAAGCTGGCAAAGTTCTCTGAAATTGGCACATATTTTTATAGATCATAACGATTATGAATATGCAGCATCGCTTTTAGACCCATTTATCGAAAACGAAAATGTTAATGAAGAACTGCTTTTTACATACATTTCCTTATGTAGTCATGAAACCGACCTTCAGGTTTCTTCAAAATTTGTGAATGCTTTAAGAACTGCCGATAAAATTAATCATAAACGATATTGTTCACTTTTCGATGGTAAACACTTTTCAATTCAGGTTTTTGAAAATCCATCTGTTAAAAGTGATTATTGTAAAAAATGCCGATAAGTTTCAAATTCAGCTTGAAATTTACACTTATATTTCCTTCAAATGAAAAAAATTGCATTAATAACCGGTGCTACATCTGGCATTGGAAAAGCTACAGCCTATAAGTTAGCTGAAAATCAGTTTAATATAATTATTACTGGCAGAAGAAAAGAAAGGTTAACAGATTTGAAGCAAGAAATTGTCAAGAAATTTGCTGTAGAAGTTTTGTGCCTGAGTTTCGATATTCGTCAACTCGAGGAAGTAAATCAAGCTATTGAGAGCCTACCTGACAATTGGAAAAAAATTGATATTTTAGTGAATAATGCCGGACTTGCAGTTGGACTAAGTCCAATACATTCTGGACTTATAGACGATTGGGAAAGAATGATTGACACCAACATAAAGGGCTTACTTTATATAACTCGTAAAATTTCACCAATAATGGCTGGCCAAAAAACCGGACATATTATCAATATTGGTTCAATTGCAGCAAAGGAAACTTACGCAAATGGAAATGCCTATTGTGCTACCAAACATGCAGTTGATTCATTGTCAAAAGCAATGCGTATTGATTTGCTTGAGTATGGAATAAAAGTTACTGCTATTCATCCCGGAATGGTTGATACTGAATTTTCATTAGTACGGTTTAAGGGAGACAAACAAGCTGCCAATAAGGTTTATGATGGAATGACACCACTATTTGCAAACGATATTGCTGAAGCAATTTTATTTGCAGTGTCAAGACCGGCTCATGTAAATATAAATGATATGTTGATAATGCCAACATGTCAAGCAAGTTCTAATCATCTTGTTAGAAATAGCTAATTAAATGAAACATAGCAAGAAATAATAATTTCAGTTTTAGATTTTGCATAAATGTGCGATGAAAGAATGAATAAAAAAACGGGCATCTAACCAAAATGCCCGTTTCACAGTTTAACTAACCTATTATTAAACTATTGAGAAAAAACTACATTAAATTTTAATTTAATTGTTCAGGTTTCCATTATTGCATTTTGTATGCCATATTTGCTAAGATGTTGAAATTTAGAATATTCTATTTCTGTAGATAATTGAAATGAACGATTGTGATACAATAATTGTACGAAATTGGACAATTTTTTATCGTTTATAGATTATGGATAGATGAAAAATAATGTTCAGTAAAACAAGGATTGCAGTTTTGAATTATTAAGAAAAAATTTCTTATGCAAAGTCTAAATTTACCTAACTATAATTTTCGATATAAACTTATTGACGATAGGAAATATATTTTCGATCAGTTCAGGAAAAAATATGTTGCCCTGACACCGGAGGAATGGGTCAGGCAAAATTTCGTAAATTATTTGATCGATGAGAAAAAATTTCCGCAACAACTTATTACAATTGAAATGTTTCTTTCAATAAATAAAATGAAAAGACGCTGTGATATTGCAGTTTTTGATAAATTCGGGAAGGCACTTTTGATAGTCGAATGTAAATCGCCTAAGGTGAAAATCTCTCAAAATACATTTGAGCAAATTGCTAACTACAACATTAAATTGAAAGTAAATTATTTAATAGTTACTAATGGATTGTCGCATTATTGCTGCAAAATTGACCATAGTAACAATTCTTATAAATTCTTGCAAAAAATTCCTGAATATGAGGAAATTAAGAATAAGGAATGAATACCTAAATTGCCGCTTCAAACTGTTGCAAAAACCGAATATCATTCTCGAAAAATAGCCTGAGGTCTTTAATTTGGTATTTTAGCATTGTTATTCGCTCAATTCCCATTCCGAAAGCAAAACCGGTATATTTCTGATTGTCAATGCCATTGCTTTCCAAAACATTGGGATCGACCATTCCGCAACCTAGAATTTCAACCCAACCCGTATATTTACAAACATTGCAACCGCTACCACCACAAATTTTACAACTAATATCCATTTCTGCAGATGGTTCTGTAAAGGGAAAATATGATGGTCGCAATCGTATTTCAATTTTTTCACCAAACATTTCTTTTGCAAAATATAGAAGAGTTTGTTTCAGATCAGCAAAAGAAACATTTTTGTCAATATATAATCCTTCTACCTGATGAAAAATGCAATGTGCTCGTGCCGAAATGGCTTCATTTCTGAAAACTCTACCCGGTGAAATTGTACGAATTGGGGGTTTCTGATTTTGCATAACTCTAACTTGTACAGAAGATGTATGCGTTCTAAGTAGAATATCAGGATTTTTATTAATGAAAAAAGTATCCTGCATGTCGCGAGCCGGATGATTTTCCGGAAAATTTAGAGCAGAAAAAACATGCCAATCGTCTTCGATCTCGGGTCCTTCGGAAATGACAAATCCCAAACGCGAAAAATTTTGAATAATTTCATTTCTAACTATTGAGATAGGATGACGAGAACCAAGTTTTACAAATTCGCTTGGTAAGCTCAAATCTTTTGCATTGATTTCGCCTCCATTTTCTTCAAGTTTCTCTTTCAACGAATTTAGTTTAGAAAGGGCTTTATTTTTAAGTTCGTTAATTTTTTGTCCAAATTCCTTTTTTTGGTCATTAGGTACATTCTTAAATTCGGCAAACAACTTCGAAATTTCGCCTTTCTTACTCAATAATTCAATTCTTTTGTTTTCAATTTCTTCTTTCTTATTTGATCTGAAATTTTCAATTTCTTTTAATAAATATTTTACTTTATCTAACATTTTTCAGGAATTATAAATTTTATGTTTTCTGCAAGGAATTTGTGTACAAATATTTGGAATAAGCAATATTAATACTTTTACTCCGAAATACTAATTTTCATTCGAACATCAACAAATGGTCGGGAATATTCGTCGCATTTTTGTTGCGAGATTTTTTCAATAGTATCGAATCCTTCTATTACTTCACCAAAAACAGTGTAAGCACCATCGAGATGCGGAGTTCCTCCAATGGTGGTATATAATTTTCTTTGCTCTTCTGAATATTTGAACTTTTCCATTTTTGCAAAATCATCTTCAAGAAACTTTTCTAATTCTAAGGCATACGCTCTCAAACTTTCAATATCTTTCATTTTCTGTAAAGAATCTACCTTATTTTTAATTTTTATATTCTCTGGCCTTGCAATAAAGTCTAGCGTGATTTGAGTTTTTTTCGAATTATTCCTTTGCTCTTCAAATTTGTCTATTTCTTCATTTGTAAAAAGTTTTCCTTCAACAATATAAAATTGAGAACCAGATGATCGTTTCTCCGGATTGATTTGGTCGCCTTCGCGAGCTGCTGCCAAAACTCCTTTTTTGTGAATAATATTCTCAACAAATTCTGCCGGAATTGTATATCCGGGGCCTCCATTTCCAAGTCTATTTCCGCTGATAGCACTTTTTGAATCAGGATCGCCTCCTTGAATCATAAATTGGTCCATCACTCTATGAAATAATAATGAGTCGTAAAAATTCTGTGAGATTAGTTTCAGAAAATTATCTTTGTGAAGTGGCGTTTCATCATATAATTTTAGTGTTATATCTCCAAAATTAGTTTCTATCTTAATAGTTTGAGATATAGCATTTTGCGAAATAGCAGATAAACTAAAAATCGAAATTATAATAATAAATATAATTTGAGAATGTTTCATAATAAAATAAAATAGTTAAATAATTTTCTAATTTTGTAATTTTGTCGCAAGATAGAAATTATTTCTATTGAAGGATTTAATATAAATGTAAAATATTATGAAAAACTTTAAATTAAGATTTGTATTTTTTTCTATTTTATTAATAACTACATGTTTATCATTTAATTCTTGTGTTGAACCAGAACCTCCAAAAGCTACAATTACAGTAGTTAACGAAGCCGGATTTCCTGTTCATTTAGCTCAAGTTAGAGTGTTTTCTTCACCAAATGGTTCAATTGTAGAGCAAATTGCCAGAACCGATCCTAATGGACAAACATTTCATACATTTAAATACGAAGCAATTCTTGATGTAGAAGTAGAATATGTTTCCAGCGATTTTTCTTATACTCTTACTGGATCGGGAGTTGTAATTTTAGAAGAGGACAAAACTTACGAAGAAACTGTTACTATCAGGTAAAATTGTGTTAAGGATATGAAAAAGAGCATTTTAGTACTTTTTTGGTTTACATTAGTTCCTCTATTGTTTTTTTCTTGCAATAAAAATGAGAACCCAAAAGCCGTTGTTTATGTTATTGACGAAGAAGATAGACCTGTTGTGGGAGCAAAAGTAGAGTTGTTTTCCCGACCGAACGGTACTATAATGGAAGACCAAAAATTTACAAATGAAGAGGGCAAAACTTTCCACGAGTTTGTTTTCACATCAACCCTTGATGTTTTTGTTGAAAAAGGTCCGGTTCTGCATTACAATAAGCGTTTTGGCGAAGGAGAACTTGTTTTGAATTATGATGAAACCGCAAATGTAACTATTGTAATTTCTGAGCTTGTGATAGAAGAAGAGTAATCAATTCACGGAGTTAAGCTCAAATATTCTTTAAAAAAATGGTATGACAATATCTGTGATTTCCTGACAAAGATGTTGTCATTTTTGCATATAATATAGTTTCTGTGACAATTTGTCCTTTGTTATTTTCTTAGATGTAATAAAATTCTCCTATGAAGATTTTGTAATTTCATTCATTTACTAAATACCTAAAGTTTGCAAAATTATTGATTCATTTAGTAAAAAACTTCTCTAAATTTAAAGTCTGAAACAATTTACATAATTTTTCATCTAAATCGAAAAATAGCAAATCAGCAAATTTGGGTTCTCTAAAAACTCCTATTTCCCAGATTATTTATATATTTTTTTATTCATAGTTTTTTGTCTTTCAAAGTGGCAATAATTTTGTTAAGCACAGAAAACTTAAATTTTTAATTTCAAAACTTTTGTAAAATGGCAAGCAAAAAAGTAGAAAAAGCGAATATTGAAAAAGAAATAAAAGTAGAAAATGCAAAAACAAAAGAAGCTTCTACTAAAAAGTCTGAGAAGGATTCTGACAAAGAGAATATAGATTCTGAGGAAGAAATGGATATAAAAACCGAAAGTTCTGAAACTGTTTCGGAAGAACCAATTAAAAATGAAAAATCGGATGACATCACTCAGGAATCTAAACCTGAAGTTGAAAAAACTCCGGAGGAAGAAATTGCGGAATGGAAAAATAAATACCTTCGACTTTCAGCCGATTTCGATAATTACAGAAAACGCACTCTGAAAGAAAAAATGGATTTAATAAAATCTGCCGGTGCAGATACTATTAAAAATATCATCCCAATTTTTGACGATTTTGAAAGAGCTATCACTGCAAGCAAAGGAGCTAAAGATGTGACAGCAATAAAAACTGGTAACGACTTAATATATAATAAGTTCAAAGACTTTCTAAAGCAAAATGGGATTAAAGAAATTGATGCTATTGATAAAGAATTCGATACAGATTTACACGAAGCAATAACAAAAATTCCAGCTCCAAAGAAAAAGCAAAAAGGGAAAGTTATTGATGTAATAGAAAAAGGGTATTATTTGAATGACAAAGTGATACGATTTGCAAAAGTAGTTATTGGCGACTAAGCAATGAGCAAATTTGAAATATCATTAAAATCAATCCATTGAACAAAAAATCATTTGCATAAAAGCCTTAAAACCAAAAAACTACAAATATGTCGAAAAGAGATTATTACGAAATATTAGAAGTGTCGAAAAATGCTTCTAAAGATGAGATAAAAAAAGCATACAGAAAACAAGCTATAAAATATCATCCTGATAAAAATCCTAATAACAATGCTGCTGAGGAGAAGTTTAAAGAAGCTGCTGAAGCTTACGAAGTTTTAAGCGACGAAAACAAAAAAAGCAGATATGACCAATTCGGTCATGCCGGAATGAAAGGCGGTGCCGGATTTGGTGGCGGCGGAATGAATATGGAAGATATCTTTTCTCATTTTGGTGACATTTTTGGCGGTGGTTTCGGAGGCGGTTTTAGTGGTTTTGGAAGTAGTCGTAGTGGCAGACGTGTAAGCAAGGGCTCAAATTTGAGAGTGAAAGTAAAACTAAACTTAAAAGAAATTGTTGAAGGAGTTGAAAAAAAGATAAAGGTGAAAATGTATGTTGCTTGCCAATCTTGTAACGGAAGTGGAGGCAAAGCCGGCTCTGGAAGAATAACTTGTACAACTTGCCATGGTACAGGACAAGTTTCGAAAATAACAAATACAATTTTAGGGCAAATGCAAACGGCATCTACTTGTCCGCATTGCGGAGGCGAGGGTTCAACACTGAAAAACAAATGTAATGTTTGTTATGGCGAAGGAATTGTGAAAGATGACGAGATTATTAGTATCAAAATACCTGCTGGAGTTGCTCAAGGAATGCAACTTTCGGTAAGCGGAAAAGGCAATGCTGCACGTAGAGGAGGAGTTAATGGCGACCTTTTGGTTCTCATCGAAGAAGAAAAACATCCGCATTTGGTACGAGATGAAAACGACCTTTTGTACAATTTGAATATTAGTATCCCCGATGCAATACTTGGAATCCCTGTAGAAATTCCTACTGTAGAAGGTAAAGTAAAAATTAAAATTGAACCTGGAACTCAGCCCGGGAAAGTATTACGTTTGCGAGGGAAAGGTGTTCCTGAAGTGAATGGCTACGGAAGAGGAGATTTATTAGTCTCAATAAATGTTTACATTCCTGAAGTTTTATCGAAAGATGAAAGAAAAATTATTGAGAAACTAAAACCTTCAAAAAACTTCAGCGCTGAAAATTTTAAAACAGACAGTAGTTTTTTTGATAATTTCAAAGGATTTTTCAATTAGAAAATCAAAAACTTGTCTTATGATGGCAAATTTCTTTTTTTAAACTGCGATGGGGTTTCGTTTGTAATTTTCTTAAAGATAGAGTTAAATGCCGATTTTGAGTTGAATCCGCAATCGTAGGCAATACCGAGCAGTGTAAAATTACCGGTGTTTTTATCTAATAACATTCTTTTCACTTCATTTACGCGAAATTCGTTCACGAAAGTGTAGAAATTTTTGTTCAACTTTTCGTTAATAATTTGAGTAAGGTAGTATTTCTGAATATCTAAATCTCTTGCCATATTTTCGATGGTAAAATTTCCATCTAAGTATGGTTTTTTTTCTTCCATGTATTTTTCAATCATTGAGAGATACTTTTTAGCATCTACTTCTTTCAATCCCGATTTTTCGTATTTTGTTTCTCGTTTTTGAGCTTTTTCTGCATTTGCCATTCTTCGGAGCTTAATCTCTTGCAATAATTCGTATCGTTTATTTACAAAAATTGACGGCTGATTGAATCCAAAAAAGCTTAGAGCATAAGCAAAAAATGTTAAGCCTATTACGGGAAAAAATTCAGGGCTAAAAATCGGATTATTTACATCGAAATAGAAATTAGAAAACCTAACTAAAATTGCAAGGAAATATGCTAAGCCAAAGCAGTTTGCTATAGTCCTCAACCAATTAAGATTGGTTTTTTCAGACTTTATAGAAAAATGATTTAAGATATTTTTTCGGTGTTTTCGCAATAGCTTCATCGTAAGAAAAACATAAATAATAATGCTGATAATTATTGCAATTGCATACGAAAAATGAATTGCTGAAAAGCTGCCTCCCTGAAAACTTTCAATAACATTATTTATAATATTTTTTTGTTTGATTATACTAAAAAAGAATATTAGAAAGACGAAAAAAGGAATTAGGTGAAGGAGGCTTTTATTATTGAATTTGGGTTTTTCTGAAATTAGCAGCTTGGCATAGACATAAAGAAAAGGTCCGTAAGTGAAAGGAATGGTTCTAAGCAAAAGTAATTCCGGATATTTTAGTTTTTCGATTTTTAAACCTAAAAAATTAGAGGACAATTGAATAGCAATAAGAAAAAGCCAAATAGACAAAGTATAGTCAGACAACTGACGGTTTTTTTTGCTAATCATTAAAAATGAGGCGAATAGCGATTGAGTTATTCCTATATACAGAAGGCCTTCCAAAAGTGATTATTTATTTGCGGATGGGTTTTTTAGCTTTGCAATTTCTTGCTTCAGTCTTGCAATTTCTTGCTTATGTTTGACATGTGTTTTTATTCTGAATACAAATTCTTGTTTGTTGTAGGGCTTAATTATATAATCTACTCCTCCAAATTCAAAACCTTTAACAATATTTTCTGGAAACGGCAATACGGAAATAAAGATAATTGGGATATCAGAGGATGCTTCGTGGCTTTTAATATTCTTACATAATTGAAATCCATTTATATTTGGCATTACAATATCTAATAATATCAGGTCAATATCATTGTTTTTTGTGATTTCTATAGCTTCTTCGGAATTTGTCGTGGAGATTACATCAAAATTTTCTCTCTCCAAAACTGTTGTCATTAATTGAATATTGGTTGAAATATCATCAACTATTAATATTGTTCCATTATTAGTTCGAGTTTCATTCATTTCCAAATAATTAAATAAATTGATATAAGCAAAGTTAATATTTTATACGACAAAATTGAAAAAATATATGAATTGTTTCAATTTTAGAACTAATCATATTTTTTTGCATCGTCCCAAATTTTGTTCATTTGTTCGAGTGTCATATCATGCAACGAAATTCCTTTGGTAAGTGTTTGTTTCTCAAGATAATTAAATCGTTTAATAAATTTTCGATTAGTTCTTTCGAGAGCATTCTCCGGATTTATATTATAAAGTCGGGCTGCATTTATAAGAGAGAAAAATAAATCGCCAAATTCTGATTCAATATTATCTTGATTTTGATCCAAAATTTCTTGCTTTAATTCGTTAAATTCTTCTTCTACCTTTTCCCAAATTTGCTCTTTTTCTTCCCAATCGAAGCCAACTCCTCTAACTTTATCCTGAATTCTGTTTGCTTTAACAAGGGCAGGAAGCGATTTTGGAACACCGCTCAAAACTGTATTTTTCACTTCTCCTTTTTCCAGCAGTTTTAACTTCTCCCAGTTTGCTTTTACTTCTTCGGCATCAGCAACAGCCGTGTTGCCATATACGTGTGGATGTCGAAAAATTAGCTTATCACATAAAGAATTGATTACATCCGAAATGTCGAAATCCTTAGTTTCCGAACCAATTTTTGCATAAAAAACTATATGTAGCATCAAATCGCCAAGTTCTTTCTTTATATCAGTCATATTGTTACTGATAATGGCATCGGCAAGTTCGTATGTTTCTTCTATTGTTAAGGTTCGCAGACTTTCTAAAGTTTGAGTTTTGTCCCAAGGGCATTTTGCTCGTAAATCGTCCATTATTTGAAGTAATCTATCGAATGCTTGTAAATTTTTATTCATCTTTTATTTAGATTATTTACTTTTTGATTGAAAAATAGATTGAAAACATAAAATCTTCTATTTGCCAATTTTATATGTATTAAAAATAATTTATTTACTTTGTAGGAATCAAAAATAGTGAAATATATTAAATATGATTGAAAAGATTATTTATTTAAAAGAAGTTGATCCTTTGTTACTTCTCGGTGTAAACAATTCTCGTTTAGAAAGAATGAAGATATTTTTTCCAAAGCTAAAAATTATTGCACGTGGCGAGGAGCTGAAATTATTTGGCGATGAAAATGAAATAAATAATTTTGAAAAGAAAATCAAGATAATCATAAATCACTATTGTAATAATTCAAATTTGACAAATAGCGAATTCGAAAGAATTTTGACAGAAAATATTGATGAAATTGAAGTTCGCCAAAACTCTGATAATGAAGTTTTACTTTTCGGAAACAATGGAAAATTAATTAGAGCTGCTACAAAAAATCAGAAATTGCTTGTAGAACAGGAGCAAAAAAATGATATGATTTTTGCAATTGGTCCGGCAGGTACAGGCAAGACTTATACTTCAATAGCTTTGGCAGTAAGAGCTTTACGTAGCCGCTGGGTGAAACGAATAATTTTGAGTCGCCCGGCAGTTGAAGCGGGTGAAAATTTGGGCTTTTTACCTGGCGATATGAAAGAGAAAATTGACCCTTATTTGCAACCTTTATATGATGCACTGCGCGATATGATTCCTTCGAGAAAACTTCGCGACATGATTGAAGATGAAGTTATACAAATTGCGCCATTGGCATATATGCGGGGGCGTACTTTAAACAATGCTTTTGTAATTCTCGATGAAGCTCAAAATACAACAGAGAATCAAATAAAAATGTTCTTAACAAGAATGGGTTCGAATTCTAAATTTGTAATCAACGGAGATATTACTCAAATTGATTTGCCAAAAAAACAACAATCTGGTCTAATAAAAGCATTGAAAATTTTAAAAGCCATTAAAGGAATTTCAATTATCCACTTCAACGAAAAGGACAATATGCGCCACCCACTTGTGAAAGATATTGTGGAAGCTTACCATAAAGACAATTAGTGTTTTTTGTTTAACTTTATTTTGAGCTGGCATTTCCTATTGCCATTAACTTGAGAAAAAGTGCATTTCAGTTATATATTCTGAAACTTTAGTCGGCATAAAATAGCGAACATCTTTTCCATTTTTAATGGAATTTCGAATAAAACTCGATGAAATTTCAATTTGAGGTGCATCAATTATTTTCATTCCATATTCGGCTGCTTTACTATTATCGCAATTTGGTCGGGGGTAAACATAAATTTGATGATGTTTCAAAATCTCGGTATAATTTTTCCACTTATGAAAAGTCGAAATTCCATCTGAACCCATTATTAGTACAAAATTCTTAACAGGATATTTTTCTTTAAGAAAAACCAATGTGTCAATTGTATAAGAAGGTTGCGATAATTTAAACTCAATGTTCGAAGATTTCAGCATATTGCTATCGCCAATTGCAAGATTCACCAATTCGAGGCGATGATAATCTGCAAGCAAGCTCGATTTTTTCTTAAAAGGATTCTGAGGACTGATAACAAACCAGAGCTGATCAATGTCCGAAAATTCGACCATATAGTTTGCAATAGCCAAATGTCCAATATGGATAGGATTGAATGAGCCAAAATATAAGCCTACTTTCATTTTTTTGATAGTTTAATATTCTAAGATTGTCTTTTCAATTTTGCAAAACCAATTTCAAAATAGATATTGATTTACTATTTCAAAGGCTTCTTCTTCAGCTTCATTTAGTTTGTCGTTTATAATTAATTTATCGAATTTGTCGGCAAACGAAATTTCATATTTTGCCTTACTAATTCTTTTATTCAGTTTTTCTTCAGATTCGGTAGAACGACTTATTAGTCTTTTTTTTAATTCGTCGATATTTGGAGGTTTTACAAAAATTGTGAGAGCACTGTTTGTGTATATTTTCTTAATGTTTAAACCACCAATTACATCAATATCAAAAATCACATTTTTGCCCGTATCAAGATTTTTTTCTACTTCCGATTTCAAAGTTCCATAGAAATTATTCTCGTAAACCTCTTCCCATTCTAAAAATTCTTTGTTATTAATTTTTTGTTTAAAATCGTTTACAGAGATAAAAAGATAGTCTTTCCCATGAACTTCATTCTTACGCTTTTCTCGGCTACATGCCGAAACCGAAAAACTAAGATTAAGATTTTTCGACAATAGAAATTTAACTATTGAAGTTTTTCCACTTCCCGAAGGTCCCGAAAAAATTATAAGTTTCCCTTTCATTTCATTATTTTATGTGACAAAGTTAACTTAAAATTAAAGTTTTGGTAGCCAAAAAACTTAGTAGATTTTATTTAAATTCTTACGAAATTTTTACAACAGTTATTGGTCCACTTAAAGAAGTTCCCGTCCTAATAATTTTGGTTAAATTGTCTATTTAGCTTAGATCTAAATGCTATTCCACATATAGAACTATTCCTTTCAAATATTCTCCTTCAGGATGAAAAATATTTATTGGATGATCAACAGGTTGGCTAAGCTGATGTAGAATTTTCACACTTCTTCCTGCATTTGCTGCTGCCACAAAAACCGATTTACGAAAGTTCTCTTTACTCACGGCTTGCGAGCAGGAAAAAGTAAAAATAATACCACCCGGTTTTATTTGTTCAATAGCTTTTTGATTCAACCTTTTGTATCCTTGAAGTGCATTGTGTAGGGCTTTTTGATGTTTTGCAAAAGCAGGTGGGTCAAGTACAATTACATCATATTTATCCTGAATGTTCTCTAAGAATTTGAAAGCATCTTCGCAATAAGATTTATGATTTTTTGCATCAGGAAAGTTGAGTTCTATATTTTTATCGGTAAGCTCAATGGCTTTTTTCGAACTATCAACCGAGTGAACTAATTCTGCTCCATTTTGTAATGCAGCCACTGAAAAACCGCCGGTGTAGCAAAACATGTTTAAAACAGATTTTTCTTTTGCATAAAATTCTAAAAGTTTTCGGTTTTCGCGTTGGTCTATGAAAAATCCGGTTTTTTGCCCTTCTGCCCAATCAATAAAATATTTGTTGCCATTCTCAAGGACTTCATTTGTGTTTGGCGAACCGAAAATAAGAGCATCATCTTGCTTAATATCAGCTTTATATGGCAAACTGGATTTACTTTTATTGTAAACTGCAAGCAGATTTTCCTGAAGAATATCTTTCAATATTTCTGAAATAGTATTCAAAATAGTGAACATTCCAATAGAATGAGCCTGAACTACAGCAGTTCCATTATAGTAGTCAATAATTAAACCTGAAAGATTATCTCCTTCAGCATTTATCATTCTGAAAACATTTGTATTTCCACCGCTTAAAAATCCTATTTTTTTTCTGTAGTTTATAGCTTTCAAAATTTTGTCGTGCCAAAAACTTTTATCAATTACTCGTTTTTCGAAAGAGATTATACGAACTGTGATTGTCCCAATTTGATAATGTCCATAGCACAAAAAACTATTTTTATTATCTAATACTTCAACAATTTCACCTTCTGCAGGAGTTCCAAGCATTTTTTTAATAGCACCGGAAAAAATCCAGGGATGCAATCGCTTAACCGATTGGTCTTTTCCTGATTTCAAAATAATTTTACAATATTCCATTTTTGATATTTTTTGCAAAAATGGAAATTAATTATGAAATAAAAATTTAGAATTATTAATTTGCGTATGGATTTTGATAGAACAACGAAAATTCAATTATCCGATAAAATAATTCTAAATTACGATTTCTTGTATAGTCATTGTGTTGCATAAAAGATATGTATGTAAATTTTGTCTATGAAAATACATGGTTATCTCATTAGCTTATTGCCATTTTAATCAGCAATTCCGCAAGAAAAAAAAGAACTCTTTATGTAGCTGAAGTTTAGAGAAATATGATTTAGGCTAAAATTTATTTTTCTTGCTATTTTTTTAGTTTTACTCAGATGAACCACATTTATCATAAA
>Ga0209042_1000626_pt1 | contig 35201 bp, 51 predicted proteins | sample SaaInlV_200m_DNA_6_FD_184649 | JGI IMG/M metagenome (GOLD analysis project Ga0209042, IMG submission 184649) | Marine microbial communities from expanding oxygen minimum zones in the Saanich Inlet - SI037_S2LV_200m_DNA (SPAdes) (version 2) | ecosystem: Environmental > Aquatic > Marine >...
TGTATCTGCATCTACTATCAATATTTGGTCGTAATCTATATTATTTGCCTCCAATATATCAAACATATAATATCGTTGCCAAGTTATTTTCATTTGTTCTATTGGTAACAATAAATCGTTCCATACTACAAGTTCACAATTATATTTATCACAAAAATGTTTCCAACTATTGATAGAATAATTATATGATTTATTTCTACCATCACCCAAATCAATGTTAGGTATAAAAACTACATTTTTACTCACTAAATATACCTCGTTCTTCTTCAGAAGTACAACCACTCTTATTACATTTCCTACACATCTGTAACAAATCTCTACGGCCTTTCTTTAAAGTTTTTCTATAATGTTCATAAGATTCATTTGTCCATACATCTTCTATACTTGTTTCCAAAACATTTCCATGTATAACTTGATATTCCCAATCACAACAACATAATATTGCATCTCCATCCCATTTAATATACATTTGATTTGAAGGATACCCACAATCTTTTTGTGGAACTGATATATCTGGATTTACATTTACAAGTCCACCTCTGTTCCAATATGTATGTGGACCATAATGTTCTTTCTTATTCTTATCTTCTTTTTTCTTAACTTGTTCTACATTATAATTTGATGATAAAATTATATTTACATTAGCTTCTTGAAAATGTTGCATTACTTCTATCATTCTTGTTGCATATTTATCATCAAAATAATCATCAAATTGTATCCTATTTAACCCCGCATCTATCATATCTCTCATCAACTCTTTTGTTAATCCCGTTCCGTTACTATCCATCTGAATAAATACATCAGGTAGATATTCTCTTGCTATTCTAATAAATTCAACTATTCTATCTTTATCCATTAAAGGTTCACTCATCAAGTATGGTGAAAACCTACCATTAAACTCCAAATTAGCTAAATTCTTAACAATCTTTGTATAGTTTTCAACTGTCATCGTGTTATATGGAATACCCTTTTTCTTATTTTCAACCCTGTCCCATATAAGATAATGATTAGGACAAAAATCACATTTCAAATTACAAAATTCTATTGTTTGTATTTGAATATTTGTAAATAATTGAATCCCCTTTACATAAACATCTGGTCTATGTGGGATTTCCCAAAGACCTTTACCGGCAGATAATATTCTTGGTAAATAATATTCCATTATTTCTTACCTGTATGTGCTCCCATATTCAAAAAATATTTATTATCTCGTGAATCACCTTGAATATAACTAAACTTCAAATCATTCTTCCACGCTATATAATTAAAACTCAACTGTTCTCTCTTGCTATTATATTTTAACTCGTTCCAGTGATTTTCCATTGATTCTATAACATCTTTTTCATTGTGTCGTCTTAAAACTTCCATTTGAACTACTAATCCATTATTTTCTGGATATCCATCTCGTCTATATCGATTCATCTGTTCTTTAATAAGTAGTGGGTTGTCTTTGTAATTTCCATTATTTTTTATTCCAAGTTGTAGAATGGTATTCGCTTCACCATAGATACAATTTCGTGGGTCTAACTGATTTTGTGAGTGGTCATACGTCGCATAATTACAACCACCAAGATGACTTACTAATTCGTTTACATCTCCAACCACTTTTATATTACCATCTAACCATAAACTGTATTCATAATCTGGAAATAACCTATGTGGTAATAACTTATGTTTACGAGCTGTTCTCGTGTTATCTATATATAGTGGTAAAGTTGGTCTAACGTCCCATGTTTCTGATTGTAAATCTCTATCTGAAAAACATACAAAGTCCCAACCTTCTGGTTTGTAATCTGGTTCTACTAATCCATCATAACCACCAAATATAGCTGTATATATAACCTTACTATTCATAATTTAACAATCCTTTGTTATCTGCTTTTCTAATATCTCTCCAACCACCTTGCTTGATATGATGTACATAGCATGTACCTACAACTACTGAATGTAATATTCGCTGCTGTAATTCTACTTCTTGATGACCCCATTTTTCTTCATGTGCAGTACTAAAAAGATTATTGTTAATGTCATAATAGTTTGATAATATTGTCTCTCTAGTCATGCCCAAACAAAATCCATTTATTACATCTACTTCGAAAATATTACCGTGAGGTTTATTACCTTCCTGTGGAGGGCAGTTAGCATTGTTAGATATAGGACCGTATATAGCATTATCACGTAACTCATGCGTCGCTATTGCATCAATAAAATTGTTTATTGTTTTATCTAAGATAACATCATCATTTATAACTATAATTACATTATAATCTTCTAACATCGCTTGCTTTACACCTTCATTCCAAGTATAAGTAATTCCACCGATATATTGATCTTTTATTCTAATAATACTCAAATTGTCTGGACAATTCTCTATCTTAAAAATATCGTCTGAAGCGTTGTCGAACGCAAATAACTTAAATGGATATTCACAATTAGTATATAATGATTGTATATAGTTATTAAATAAATCGAATCCATTCGGCCTATGCTTTACGCTTTGATGTGTGGCACATACAAATCCAACTTTTATATTTGTATTATGCTTCATTAAACCTTATCCCCATATTTTTATATTCATCTTCTGAATATCGATGTGTATAGTGGTCAATATTAGATGGAGAGGTCCAAATACTTGCACCAGAGAATTCACCAGAACATACCCATTGTTCACAATCTAATCTTATACCTCTAGGGTGTAAGTTCTCTATCTTACCTAACCCTTTTATGTGCTCTGATTTAGACCACCAGAAGTTTCCGGCGTAATGCCACCCTTTAGTATGTGATCTACTATCTACTTGTAGATTAACACCACAAGTATCATACGTATCTAATAAATTAATGCATTCTTTCCATTTAGTGACATTAAAGTATATCATATAATTAACCCAATCTTCAATTTGTAAAGAGTGTTTTCTAGAATTTCCTTTTGAATGTAAATATAATACACGAAAATCTTCTTTCTGAGAATCTTCCTTTAATAATTCTAAGGTTTTCTTTTCTCGTAAACTGATATCGTTAGATTGAAAAATAATATTCAATTTGGATTTCATATAAGAATGTAAAAGTATTTTTGCTTCTTCAATTTCTACATCGCTTCCGTAAACACACACTCTTATCTCGTCTATAAAATCATATAAACCAGAATCTTTAATAGTCACAAGAAATCCTTCAATGATTGATTTCCAATTATTGATAGCACAAAGATGTAGATATATATATGTTTTTACATTAATCACTTTTCCTCCCAATACTCATAAACTCCCTTCTCTATTTCATAACTTTCCCAAAATTTTCTCATGTTGTTAGGTTGTGTTTTGGCCCAGACCCACATCTGCTGTAACCCATCATGTAATGAAGTTACATCTTTATACTCCAACAACTTTTCTGATTTACTCCAGGTAGAATGTGCATCCTTTACCTCATGTCTTGCTTCTTTATGAACCTTCTCTCCTCCTCCTATTACATCTCTTAAAATTTTATTTGCTTCATTAATAGTATAAAATTTTGTTCCTCCAAGATTTATAATTTCCTTTGAGCAATTTGGCTGCATTCCTGCTTTATAAAGTGGCTCTATACAATCACCAATATAGCTAAAAGCTCTAGTTTGCTCTCCATCTCCAAAAATTGTCATTGGCTCTTTATTAATATACTGATACATCCATATACCTAATACATTTCTATATTTATCCCAGATATTTTGCTTTTCACCATAAACATTGTGTGGTCTAATTATACACCAATCTAATCCATGTTGTTCACCTGCTATCTTGATATCCATCTCACAAGCATACTTTGCGACTCCATATGGATCTACAGGTTCAGGTATATCCCTTTCATCAAATGGTGATTTACCGTGACCATACACAGCCATTGTTGATGTAAATACTAATCTTTTTACTTCATAATTAATACAACAATTTACTATTTTAGCTGTTGAAATTAAATTATTTTTATAATTAAAAGCTCTCATAAAAGGGCTTAATCCTTCTGCAGCATAAGCTGCAAAATGATATACAATATCAGGAGCAGTTTTTTCAAAAATATTATTTAATTGATTTCCTTCTAATAAATCAAACTTATAAAATTCTACGTCTTTATGGATATTATTAATATACCCACCACTTAAATCATCTATACCAATGACTCTATGATTTGTATTTTCAATTACCCAATCTGCAAACTTACTTCCTATTAATCCAGCTACTCCTGTTATCAGTATTTTCATTTATTAATCCCTTAACTTAAAGCTCTTATAATCTTCATTACCTCTGTTCTGTGATATCAACCAATCTCTAGCCTTTACCGTATCCATATCTATCCATTCTTGAATTTTTGAATTTGCAAATCCATTATATTTAAGATGTATTTTACAATTATCCTCTTCCATATCTATATATACATCAGCATGCTTCCACTTTGGTGTTCCTGTTTTAGATCCAGGTGTATGATGATGTGTATACTCTAGTTCTGTTCTCCAGTTTTCGAATCCATGCTCTAACATCTGAAAATTAAGATCTGCATTAGGTACTGTCATCATATGCTCATCATATCTAATTAGATGCTCTCTCATTATATCTCCACTTACTAGTGTTATACCATCAGTCCAGTATGTTTCAAATGTATCTGTATCTCGCACTTTTAAGGTTTCAATGGTATACTCCTTTCTAGGATTATACTTTCGCTGACCCCCGTGTAACCGTGTCCCGAATACACCACAATTAGGTATACTTTTAGATAATGATGTAATTTTTTCTAACCAGTTACTTGTTGTAATTACTAGATCGTCCTCTTGATACAAATACCAATCTTCATCAGTTAAATATTCTAATCCTTTATTCATAGCCTTAGCAATATGTCCACCTGGTTCTGATGTAGTTTTAATTATATTTGTATAACCAAAATCGTGTGCCAAAAACTCATCATCAGAATACGTACCATTTTTTACTATTACAGTTTTAATATCAAATGTATCGTTTGAATAAACTGAATCTATAACTTCTTGTAATAATTCTAATCTACTTGCTGTTGTTGGTATTACTACTAATATGCTTTGCTTTTTATTCATATGATTTGCTCTTTATTTATAATATACGAAAATAATACTCAATACCCTACTACATAGTTAATATATTAATATCATTCTGCACCATTCGTTGAATCATTTCAACAAAAGAAACTTTAGGTTGCCAACCAAGTATATTTAAAGCTTTTGTTGCATCTCCAGTTAAGTTATCAACATCCACAGGGCGGATCATTGCCGGATCTTGTATTACATATTGAGACCAATCATCTACACCTATTGCGGAAAATGATGCATCTAGTAACTGTCTAATTGAGTATTTTTTTCCTGTTGCTATGACGTAATCATCTGGCGTATCTTGTTGCAACATTAACCACATTGCTTCTACATAGTCAGGAGCATATCCCCAGTCACGCTTAGCATCTAGATTACCTAGCTTTATACTATCAGAAAGTCCTAGATGTATTCTAGCGACTCCATTTGTTATTTTACGAGTAACAAATTCTATACCCCTTCGCTCAGACTCATGATTGAATAATATACCACTACAAGCGAATAAAGTATGAGATTCTCGATAATTCTTAGTTATCCAATGTCCATATAGTTTAGCTACTCCATATGGACTTCTAGGATAAAATCGTGTCAACTCTGTTTGAGGTGTTTCTACTACTTTACCGAACATTTCAGATGTAGATGCTTGGTAAAACTTAATACTACTATTATACTCTCGAATAGCTTCTAGCATTCGAAGAACTCCTAACGCTCCTACATTACCAGTATTCTCTGGAGTATTCCAGCTCTCACCTACATATGACATAGCTCCTAAATTATAAATTTCATCAGGATTGGATTCTTTAATACATCGTAGTAATGAGTTTTGATCTGTTAAGTCACCGTTTATAAATGTAATTTTGCTTTCTAGATGGTGAGTGTTTACTCGATTCTTTGTTGATGATCGTCGCTCTAACCCGTACACGATATACCCTTTAGTTAGTAAAAAGTCAGCAAGATAGCTACCATCTTGACCGTTTATTCCTGTAATAAGTGCTCGTTTTTTCATATTACTCACCTTCTATAATCTCAAATGATGGACATGGTACTATAAACTTTCCACCATTATTTAGATAATCTTTCTCTCGTCTTCTAAATTCATTTATAAAATGCCAAGGTAATACTAACATGTAGTCAGGATTTTGCTTTCTCATATACTCCTCAGAATATATCGGTATATTTGTACCTACCGTTTTTAATCCAAACTTATATGGACTTCGCTCTGCTATACCATCTATAAGTGAATTATCTAATCCATACCACTGTAATAGAGTATTACCTTTTGTAGAAGCTCCATACCCCCATACTGTTTTACCTTCACTCTTTACTTGCTTTATAAATGCTACAGTCTCATCTCGCAACTTGCATATCTTATCATAGAACTCTAAATAAGGATCCAATGATGTGATTTTCTCATTTGCCTCCATAGCTAAAATACTATCAACTCTATACTGTGCTACATCTCGAAAAGGAGCTGTTCTAAACATAGTATCATCTGCGATATTTTTTCTAATATATACTCTAAAACTTCCTCCATTAATATCATTCAATGTACAATCAACCACACTCATATTAACTTGATTTAGCAAATTACTGATGGAGGTTAAGCTATAATAATATACATGTTCGTGACATATATTATCGAATGCTAATTGTTTTAACATTAATGGAGTATAACTCATTTGAAGTACGAATAATCCATTATCATCTAACACCTCATCAATATCTCTTAGAAATGATATTGGATCATCTAAATCATAAAACATAGCAATCGTTGTTATTATCTTAGCTTTTTTATTCCCATATTTTGATTTCTTAAAAACTTCAGATGTAAAATAATCCTGTATAATTGTGTCTGCGATTTGAGAAGATTCATTATAATATGAATCATCTACTGGGTCTATTCCAATTTTTATCATATCATCAGGTACAAATTTTAAAAGTGTACCGTCATTACACGCGATGTCTAAAAAAACATCACCATCATCTATTGGTATAGATGTTACACAATCTTCAGCTATCGATTTCAATTCATTGGTCATAGTCGCGTTTATACCTGATCTATACCAATATTGTCCATACATTTTATCTGGATTTGTAACAGAATCTAATTTTGGTGCACCTATGGATTCATCCATAACTAAAGACAATAGTTCTCTGCCCCCTCTTGGTGGGTTATTATCTTTTATAAAATCGGAAACATATAAATCTCCTAATGAAAATAATTTATTATTCATATTTTGTTCTCCTCATGTTTAATATAAAAATCATTAATTTTATATCTTTTATCTTTTTTGTATCCCATTAAATTCATATATTCCTCAATATTATCATCATTGTAATTATTTTCTATTATTAATAATTTAACACTATATTTATCAAAATCTAAACCTTTTATTACATCCAATTCCGTTCCTTCTGTATCTATGGATATAAAATCTATATCTACAACATTTTCAAATGGTGTATCAGATGTTTCATTTTCTAATATCCAATTTAATGTTCTAACTTTTACATCCACTTTATAGCTATCATTTATTATTTCTTTATGATCTTCAACCAATCTTTCATCTGGTGACAATGATGTGAGTGAAGATGTTATATCATCCTTTCCTACTCTAAAAATGTGTAATGGTAATTCTTTATTTTCTTTACCACATGCATAATATCTAACAAATTTTCTATGTGCTGTTAATGATTCTTTATGTTCTATATTTGGTTCTATACATAGAGCATCCCAACCTATATCTTCAAAATATTTAGTATTAGAGCCTTTATAACCATTAGCAGCTCCAACCTCAATACATATACCATCTGATTTATTCTTAAAATAAGATTCAATAATCTTATCTGTTTCCCACTGCCCGTAATATTTACTTGTAGCTTGCGTATTAAGCTCTGTGTTATTTTTATTTACATTATACATATCTATCTCTATCTTAAATAATGGATCCAACCACGTGCTATTGCTATTGATTGCATTCTTCTAAATACATCAATATCTTCACTATATAAATCTTTTGCAAAATCTTTATCTGAATCAGATGAACCTGTTTTATCAAATTTATTAATTATACCAGTATTAAATGAGTTACGTCTAGCTGCATCTAGATTTGGGAATACAGTAACGTCTTTCGTGATTAATACATTACATCCTAAAGGCGATGATATATTATTTAACCTCTCAAATTGGTGACAGTCTACTCCACCACGATCTTGAGCATTTTTTAACAGCTTAATTAAAAACTCTCGCTTCCATATACTTGGTAGTAGTGATGTAGTATGTAATGTAGATGGAGTATCAGTACAAGTATACCAATTTCCGCTATATAATACTGATGCTTTGCTTGTATAATCTTTATGAAGATATAGCTTATCCACTCCGCCCGCCTCCATTAAAGCAATTCCTTCAGCTAACCGGGTAGCATCCACAGGCTTTACGAGGTAATGATCTTCAAACGATAGTAGTAGATACTCGTCATCTATAGATTCGAAAAAAGTAATTAATGGAAAGGTCCATGTAGGAAAATCCTTCTGTTTTCCCATAGATGTAAATTCAAAATTATTCGGTAATATTATGTCTGGTGAATCAAATCCTAATATTACTGTATCTACATCGTCACCAGTCCAGTATTTAGTAAATAGTTGAATATACCCTTCTAGTAAGAAATTGTATCGATCAGATGTAATTATAAAGCTCCTCACTACCTATCCTCTCCACTGTAAAATTTATTCTTACCTGTTCCTAATAACTGCTCAGCTGTTATTTTGAAAGTTGTATCATTTGAAGATATTTTGTCAATTAATACTCTAATTCCTGAATTGATCTGATCTATTAAATCATTTCGCTCTCTATTTGTCGAGCTTATCTTAGATAAGAATTGCTTTAATTCCTGCTCAGTTCGTGATTCACTTGTATTACAGTAATTTCTTCGCTCATCTTCTAAATTCCATAACCGTATATTTGATATAGTTAACTTATCGATAAGATCTCCTATTGTATCAGCCATTTTGATTCTCGTGTATTTTATCTATTGAGTGAGTTTAATATTGATATTATATATTGCACTCTTTGTTCAGCCGTATGATGTGCTTTTAAGTGTTTGTAACCTTCTTGTCCTACCGTATAACATGCTTCTCTATTATTTAGATAATATCTTATCTTAGTTTCAAACTCTTGTATAGTTTCATACTCAACATAATTCTTACTATCAGTAAATTTATATGGAAAAAGAATATTATATTTTTGCGTGAATGCACAAGTTTTATTTGCAAGTATCTCCCATAACCTTGCACAGCAATCACCTCCACCCCATGCATCAACTGCTATATATGATTGAGCTAAAATATCTTTATACGTATCATAATCATACTCTCCACCTACTACTATATTATACCCTTCTCCTTTTAACCGCTTACATACGCTTTCCGTTTCAGCTCGTAATCCATCATTAATCTGACCGTATGCGCAGAATACATCAATACTCTTTTCTTGCTCTGATACGTTATAATATCGATCAACTGCTCCAAATAGTAACGGTATGATGCCGAGATTTACATCTTCAGGGTAGCATTCTCTTTTGAAATACCATTTGCAGTAGTTAAGCATATCCATGTTTACCCATTCAGACCCTCTTCGACGTTTAGGATTCCATTTAGCTTCTACCACCTGTCCTTGTTCAGGTTGACCAGAGTATGTCCACTCACTCCCGTCAATAAAAACAGTTCTATCAGGGCGATTTATACGCTTTACAACATTGTAATCAATTCCAGGATGTGTACCCTTTTTCTTTCCCCAAATTGCAAAAATATAATCTGCAGAATCTGCGTATTTATAAAAATCAGATAATGCGATTACATCTGTAGGTTTTGCTCCGTTACCTGGTTGATAAAATTTAACTTCAATATCACTCTTATACAGTCCTTCAATAACTGTCTCTGCTAGATAATCTAATTTCTTATATGGAGAAATAACAGCTATTCTCATAAATACACTTCTCCTTTTACAAAATTATGTGCTATTGGAAATTGTCTCTGTGACTCATAACATTTTGAATATCGTGTAACAGTCTGGTTCGTTCCACATTGATTACTAATATTTACCTTTGCTTTTGATTTAATATATAATTGTATTCTTAAATCAATATTATGTAAATCTAAAACTTTATTTATCCAATTAAACTCGGTATCTTGTATAGGTTTATAAGTCCAATAAAAATAAGGTAATGAGTTTTCAGTTAAAACTTTTGTTATATTATTAATATCTTTTTTAAAAGTTTCTTTATGATATTTTCCGGATTGAGTACCAAATCTATCAGAAATTAACAAACATCCAAATTCCTTATCACCCACATATTCTTTTATAATATCATCACCTAATTTCTTCTCTTCATCAGACCAATACATTTCTGGTTGTGAATCACTCATTTCTTCATCAGTGAATTGCCAGAATTTCAATATCTGTTTCAATAACGGAATGTCTGTATTGTCTTTATCATATATTCTGTAATGATCGTGGAATACTTCACCACTTATCACATCAACAAACTCATCTACAAATGAATTATTATCAAATACCACTTGAACATTATTGTGGTCTTGACCATATAACTTTTTTAGAAGTTTTTTAGATGGAACATATACCTTACAACCAGGATATTTTTCTTTAAGTAATCGAGGCATTGCTGATATAATTCCCCAATCACCTATTCCGTGAGCAGTTCTCATAATCATAAACTCTTGTTTATCTAAATACTCATCAGGTATCCGTAATCCTTCTGATTTCTCAAATCCAAGATTGTCCGTTTCGTGAACTGGGTGAAGTTGGTTATCTACGATTCTCCAGAATATCATCTACCAACTCACATCCCAATCATCAAACTCGGCTGCTATACAATCTACTTTATAATCTTTTCTTCCACCATCTACAAGTTGGTCTTGGATTTTATTCTTAGCAGTATTTCTAATTCCATTTAATCCATGAGTCAATCCAAGATTACCATCACCTTCACCGGCTCTATATTTGGTTTCATTATGCCAAATATGTAGATTCATTTGTGATAAAACTATAACTGCCCTAAGAAGTTCTCCTAAGTTAGCATAATCATATTCTTTTTCTAAACCCAATTTATTTAAATCGTGAACTATGTCTTTAATTTCTTTGGCATATTCTTCTTTGTGTTCTGTTATAAAAACTTCTTTTAGTTGAATAATAGAAAGTCTGTCTATTAGTTCAGCTATTGTTGGTAAATATTTTCTCATCCTTTCCTCACGTTTAATTCTTTACTAAAATTTTGATTATAAAATAGATTTTGCTGTTCTTGTTTATCTATTGTTTTAGGATGATATAACGATAATTCTTCGTGTGGTGGCAAATGTGCATATGTTTTACAACCTGTAATTAGTTCGTGTAATGGTCGAGTCCATCGTACCTTTTCATCATTACGAAATACCCTGGCCTGGTAGTCTGGCCAATTTACCCAACCCTTTTCTGATACTTTCCATCCCCACTTCTGAATGTGTTCTACTTCCATACCATCGATTGTATTCACTCTTGGTACATATATTAAATCAACCCCATCATTCATTTCTATTATTTGTTTAAGTTGTTGTAATAATGTTTCGTGTGGCTGCTCATCCGCATCTATATGAAATATATAATCTCCCGTAGAGTTTTCTATAACCGAATTCTTTTGAGCCGAAAAATCACCATCAAGTTTTCTCTGATAAACCTTAATGGTTTTCTCATGTGAGTATTGTTGTATCCAACTCGTTATAACTTCTTGTGTTTTCTCATCTGAATAATCATCACAAATAACAATCTCATCTTCTGGGTCTGTTTTGTGTATTAATATCTCTAATAACTTGTTTAGTTCATCTGCTTCATTATGAACAGTGATTCCATAACTAATTTTCATTAGTCGTTAAGTAACTCCAATTGTTCATCATCTTGTTTTTTCTTTTCTTTACCACTTAATGCTAATTCAAAATCATAATTTAATAATTCTACCAATTTCATTTTTTCCAACTTAAAAGTTTTGTATATGTTTGGAAGTGTCTTTTCAAGCTTTTTTATATTTTTCTTATAAAATACCTTTGGTGCAGAATATCCACTTGGAAACTTTAATGCCTGATATTCAAACTTCCCATCGGTTTCATTAAATATACCCTCACTTTCCTTTATGATTTTTTTCAATTCAACGGGTGGAACTTCTGATAAATCAAGACAGTGTGCTTTTTGATCTTTCATTCCACCAACAACTGGCCATAGATTTAATATCAAGACTAAGTATCTACCCTTGGACGCAGTTTTACTATCATATCTAATTTCATAAACTGACCCAGGTTTTAAATCACGAGGTTGAGATTTTTTTCTCCCCTTGCTATCACCTATTATTCTACCCCTATGTAATCTGTAATACTTAGCCATTACCTATATCCTTAGCAAAACCCATATCTTTACAAGCCTGGAGAAACTCATATTGTCCATATTCTATAGCACCTTCCATATCAAGTTTCTCAGTATAAAATTCTCCATCTTTTCCTGGTACTGGATATGATTCTTTTTCGTTTTTAGGAACTTCAACTACTGTAGCATACTTCCATACCCATTTATTTATTGAACCTTCTGGGAATATCATACCCATTTGTCCCATATTTATAATGGATGGATACCAGTATATTTGTCTTTCTTCATCAAAGAATTCTAAGTCTTTAACAAGTTTTGAAGTGGTTTCTAATAGTTTTGCTCGTTCTTTGTTGTCCTCTGTGTAAAATGTATTGCTTAACATCCCACAATTAAAACATAAAAATGAACTATAATTTTCATACATATCTTCAAAACAAGTATCTCTATCGTAACACACTGGGCAAGTATCTACAACTCGTTCACCGACATATTTTCCAATTTCCATTAAACTACCTCCCTATTTAAAAAATATTTAAAAAACATTGTACTTAATACAGCATGATCTCCCTTTAATTCACTGCCACAGTGGACATCCTTGCTTTCAAAAAATAACTTTATGTGCTTTCTAACGTTTTCGCTATATGTAATAAATTGTAAATTACTTATATCTCCAATATATTCTACCGGTATGTTATTTACAAACCCATAATTTATCGGAACTATGTGATCTAAATGATATCCCAACCTACCTCGTTTTCCACTATTTGGTAATAAGTGTACCGACTGTGAATTTGTTATACGTAGAACATTCTTTTTGTATATCTGCTTATCCGTTTTTGAAGCTAAAAAATCATCGTAATTATCATATCCATATTTCTTAATGTATCTATCTAATACACCAGGTTTGTACATATTATTCTCTTTACCACATTTTTCCCAGAATGGATTATTTTTACCAATCATCATCATTGAAATGCGTTTATATAACAATTTACCATCACCACTTTTATTAAATTTTAACCTAGCACACGATTTACATTGCACTTTATGTCTAATTTGATTTATACAAGATTGCTTTGCTGTATGGAATACTTCACACTTGCAACTTGGGCAATCCCTAACAAACTTACCATTTTTTATTTTAACATTGTATTTTATCTTACTTTTCCAAGAACATTCATTTGAACAATATTTTATATTTGTAGTATCCACACCACAAGCCTTACATTTAATAGTATTCATTTATTATTATCCAGTTTTCGTGTTTTATCTATCCATTCCAATATTAAATTTTCTATTAACAATGATTTATTTATAGAATGGGTCTTTGCTATCTCATTAAATTGCTTCACCACTGATTTATCTACTGTATAATTTACTAGTTGTCGTTTCATTTACTTTATCTCCAAGTTTTATTCATACTTATACATAAATAAATATAAAGAAATTCAATTTTCAATCAATTATTTCCATTTTAATTTACCTTTTTTAATGTTGGAAGTTTTATTTTCGGTAACTCTTTAACTTCACCGACTTTTTTTAACGTCGGGAGTTTAAGTTCCACCGGTTGTGGTGGAGCTTCAAAATTAGGTAAACATGCGTCGAGTATTTTCTCAAATTTTACAGTCATTGCATCAAGTGAGAACTTTGTTTTATTCATTATACCCTGTTTCTTAGCCTTTACCGTGTATTTATTATAATTATCAAAAACATCCTTTAACATTTTAGATGCGTAATTGTAATTTACAGTAAACCATTGAGTTCCTTTTATGTGCATTCCATTCTGTAATGATTCTTTCTTTACATCATTCATACTACCTGGTAATAATACAGACTTTTTACTATCCAGGAAATCTGTATGACCACTCCAGTTTGGTGCAATTACTGGTTTCTCACTTAAAGATGCCTCAAGTAATGGACGACCAAATCCCTCACCGTGGGTGAATGAAACGTGAACCTTTACCTTTGGGTGATTGTATAAATCATTCATCTCATCATCTCTTAAATCACCGTGCAATACATAAATGTTTGGTAAGTTACCCTCTACTGTCTGTCTTATTTGGTTCAACTTTGCGAGTATATCTTCTCTATCTAATATACAGGGTGTTGCTCCACTTGTTTTTAGAATTAGTGCAGGTTGGTTCTTCTTATTCTTAAATGTTTCCAAGAAGGTTTTAATCAGCATACCAAGATCTTTTCTGTCATTTCCTAAACCACCTTGTAACCAATGCCCCACGAATAGAAAACAAAAATCTTCTTTTATACTATCGAACTCGTCTACCAAATCCTTTGAAAATTCTTTTGTTGTTTTGTATATGTTTGTGTCTGCACCTTCAAATAAAACTTCTATTGGTGTTTGACATCTAACTTCACCAATTTTCTGTTTAGTTTGATTATCATGTTTATCAAATACGACCTTTTCAATACTTTCCTTAACAAATGTCGCTGGAACAATATTCAAGTTCATTCTATTTAATCCCTCTATCCATTCTGGGGGACACACGGTGGTTTCTAATCCTGCTGTGATACCAATATTAAATTTACCGATTGGTTGGAATTCATTTGGGACTACTATATGGATGTGAATATCTGGTTGTCTATCCATATTTGGATTATCTAATAATCTCTCTATGATTGGAATATCATTTGGGTCATTTTCACTTAATGCATTTTGACTTGTGCTCCCCCACCTAACAGGCCATATTTTAATATCAAATTTATTCATAGAAATCAATGACCTTGCAATATCTCTGGAGTGACTACCATATCCACTTCGAGTTCCCACCGGAGCAGTTATCAAAACTAAAGGTTTATAGCTCATATATTTAAATCCTCTTCTGTTATTATTTTGAATTCATTTTTATCAAACTTTATATAACGTAAATCGTTTTCTTGGTGTCCAGTTTTCAAGTGCAGTGTCCATGTCATGTACCATACGTTTACACATATTTTTAGCTGACATTCCAATTTCTTCTAATTGTAAAAACTCCCTACCTAACTGTCCACATTCTTTTCTTTTTTCTGGTCCTTCATTATACCATTCTAATAATCTATCTGCTACATCATCCCATCTACATCTGTCGTCGAAAATATACGGTGTTGGAATTGAACCTTGTAAACTTCTATTTGATGGCCAGACTGGTTTTGCCCAATCACCGTAAGTAAGATCAGGATTGTCTTTCCATTTTCTGTCATCGTGTAGTGAATGAACCCAATCGTAATCTTCAGTTGTTAGGAATTTACCCTTATATTTGAAGCCACTTGCATCCTGTAGACCACCTGTGGTATTTGTAGTGATTGGTGTTCCTGCCATTAGACTTTCGACTGTACCCAATCCGAAACCTTCATTACTTGCCATGTTTATAGTAACATCTGCAATATTATATAGAAAATTGAGTTGTTCGTCGTCTATCTTTTGGTGTGAGAATACAATATCGTAATCTGGACAAATTTCATTTACTACTACTGGTAAATCTGTTCCATTCTGGTCTACTGGTTGAGTGTGCATTAATAATACACATTTGTCTGATTTCTCTTTGGGTAAGGTATCACAGAATGTTTTATATGCTAAAATCACGTCACTTGGAACTTTCCGTCTGATATTCCGATTATTCCAAAATACTACGAAATCTTTATCTTTATCGTGGAACACTGATTTTCTATATCCTTGTAGTTTCTTCCATTTTTCCACATCTAACTCATTTATTGGGAAAAACTTATCTTCTGGAATACCATGTGGAACGTATGATAACATAACTTTACTTTTCTCGTTCATTTTCACTCCTTATTTTTCTAATAAAACTTATTTTCCAATCCATTCAGTGTCGACACCACTTCTGTTTAAAACATCTTTATGCATTGCACAAGATTGTTTGGATATTCCCATTATCAAATCAGAACTCTCGTAGTATCTTGCATTGTATAATGGTGATGGAAAATTGTCCCAAAGTGCATAATAAAATATGGGGATGAGTTGTCTAATTTCATGTTCCATTTGATATAACCAGCCCCAGAACCTCGGATCAGTAAAATGTAAGATGGCATCTGGGTTTTCCAATTTCATTAGTTGTCGTAATAACTCTTGATTTCCATATCCACTAATAGGATATATTTTGAGGTAAGCATCTTCTATTCCAGTTTCTTCTCTAACTGAATCATTCATATCCACCACTTTACCGTCTTCTGGATGTTTTATTGCACCACCGGCCTGGACCCAATCGTATTTATCAAGTGTACCCAGTACAAAATTTTTGGAAACTGTACCAACCCCACTACTCATTCTGAGTCAAAGATCATCTGATAAAAGTAAGATTTTTTTCTTCTTACTATTCAGATGATCTGTAGATACCTCCGTGATTTTATTCATATTTATATTCCTGTAGTAATTTACCATTTTCATGTAATATCCATACATCAATTTTATATAATTTATCTGTAACCGATTTACATTTTGATTCAACTGTATCTTCGTGTGTTTTATACGTCCACATTGATTTAACTTCTATAAACTTATTTTCAGATTTTATAAAAATATCTGGAAAATACCTTCTATCTTTACCATTATTATACCAAAATTTTGGCATGCCTTTTTTATCTGTGAAAATATCACTTTCATCGTACAACTTAAACAAAATATCTAACGCCTGTGGTTCATACCCTTGAACTCTTAATAACTTACCAGATGGTGTTTTATAATCTTTAAAATTTAATCTACTTTTAATATTTTTTTGATGAACTTCTGTATTTTGTTGAGCATTTCTAACTCCGTATTTTTTCAAACAAGTAGTCTCAGATTTTTCTCTGAATTCACTCGTTTTGAAGTAGTTAGATACACCATACTTTTTGAGCATTGTCTTTTTATAACTGTCACTTCTACTCTGAATCCGCTTCCTTGTCCATTTACTATTTGGATGGGATAACATTCGTTCAACTACTTTATTGTCATTCATAGGATTATTTTTCATCATATATTCAGATTGACGTTTTATAGAAGAATTAGTATCTTTTGTAAGTCCACTATTCCAACTTTCACAGTGACCACCTAAAAATCTATTATATGTGTGTCTCGTATAACTATATTCTGTAAATTCACCACACCCACATTCACATTCAATTTTATGGTGTTTTATATTATAATTGTCAACCGATAAATTATGTAATTTTAAATGGTTAACTTTAATTGCTGAATTGGAACTTACAATATCACCACATTCTTTACAATCAAACTTTCCAACAACATATTCACCATAATTTGATTTTGGAAATTTAAATTTGTATTCATACAATGATATACCGTGTTTAGATTTTAAATGTGAGCCATTGATTCTCATTTTCATCGTATCACCACATATTTCACAAACTACCATTTTATACTTCCACTAATCTGTTCATATTTTTCATCAATTAAATTAACTAACGCCTCTCTAACCGACACAAATTTTACACCATCGTCAGAATATTTAGCTATTATTTTTTGTAACTTTTTAAAAGTTACGACTTCTAATTCTATAGGTGCTATTTTTTTTGTATTTGATTTCACATTATATATCTTATATCTTTTATATAAATATCAAGAAATTAAATAAAACATCATTTTATTTTTAACTTTTTGCCATATTATCTTTATTCATAACCATATCTACAGCTTCACTAACTTCAAATATATGCCCCATAAACAAATACCATTCATCAATGGTAAAATGTAATGTCATATGTGGCATCTCAAAATGTATAGTTTCATTGCTCATAAATGAGTCGTTTGGTAAATCTATTATTTCATTCTCTTTCATAACCGTTTCCCTATAAACTATTTAAAAATTACTACCACTTGCTTCAAGCCCATCATATTCTACAATAGATTTTTTGTATTCTTCATCACTCAAATATTTATCCATTGATCTATTTACTAATTTTTGTAATGTAAATTCTTCTCTCAGTGCAATTTCTTTAAATCTCTTGTATAAATCCGTTATTATTTTAACAGAAGTAAGTTTTGTATTATCTTTTATCCTCATAATTATTCCTCATATATACATATATATCAGATTAATCTAAAATAACTACTTTTTTATCTAATTTTGTTGCATATTCTATTGTATTATTCGTTCCCCTTGATGTATGACCCTTTGGTATAAATGCTACTATATAATCACTATGTTCTGCTATTTGTTTATTTCTGTTAAAATAATTGGTAACTCTGTATGGTTTTCCGTATTCACTGGAATCCAATATACAATGTTGGTTATACTGAAAATGTTTTGGTGGATACTCTACGTACTTCATATCAAATTCAAGTGATATTTTCTTTGCATAGTGGTCAGCTCCTTGTTTACACCCACCACTTACAATTTCAACTTCATCACCGAACTTTTCCCTTAAATTGAAAATAAATTCTCGAATTTTTCGCCTGTTGATATATTTTCTACTTCCAACGATTCCAATTCTTTTCATAATCTAATCATTCCTTTTTTGCTTTCTTACTGGTTGATGTGATTTTTGTGGTTTTGGTGAAGTTACAAATGTTACACAACTCTTAAATTCTTCTAATCCATCCATTAAACCATCAAAAGCTGATGATCCCGTGAACCAATACTGAAATCTTAACGGGGATTCCAATAATATATCTCGTTTATGAGTTATATTAAACCACGTAAATTCATTTATTTTATGTGTATTTCCGACTGTAATGGTTGTTTTATAGTGAAGGATTTTTTCATATCGTTCCAAAAATCCCTTTAAGTCTGATGGTGCTACTTCACCCTCATCATACCATAGCTGAAGTTTAAATGGGTATAATCCATATATCTCATTTATTTTATCTATTACATCGCTTTCATTTTCTGTATTAATAAAATATGATAATTTCATCCTTAAACTAAAATTACTTCCTATCATTTAATTCTCAGGTTTCTTATCACACAAATCTGGTTGGTCTGTGTATTCACACCATTTACAGTTCTTTACTGATGGTAATTTACTATAAATATGGTCTGTTCGGTATTCCCCATCCACTGTAAAACAGTTGTCTATAAAACTCTCTAATCGTCTATTAACCTTGTTTATAGATGGAGTACCATTTGCTGGGATGAATGTCTGAATTCGTTTTTGTGGGTAATCTGTTCCTTCATATAGTTTTCGCTTTACTATGAAATACTCTACGTCAATTCTATCTAATGGAACATCAAACTGCTTAGAGAAGAACTGTTTATATAACAATAACTGAGCTGTTTTGTTCGTATCTGCTTTTTGATATTTGTTCCAGCCGTATGTTGCGGTCTTAATATCAATAATTTTTATTCGTTCACGTTTAACGTCACGAATTATCAAATCTATAAATCCCTTAAATTTCGCTTTTTTCATATTATAATCTAATGCAGATTCAATGCCAAGTAACTCATAACCCTTTTTACTGAAATATTGATTTCGTTTCTTCTTAAAGAAATCTATTATTTTTATTCCGTCTTGGTAAAACTCGTTCATTTCATTTTTTGTACAAATCTCTACACCACCATTGGTTTTCATAGTGTCCAAAAAGTTTATTCTGAGTCTATCTTCTAATAATTCATCAAGATATAATTCATCGGCCTTCTTTACACTATCTGTATACATTACTTTTATATATTTTTGTAATACTTCATGCATCGAGGTTCCAAAAATTGTATAAATGTTTCCCTCAAATACAGATTTTTTATCTACATAAGATAGTTTCCAGGCGTGAGGACACCTATCCCATTTAGAAAATTGCGAATAGCTTATACTTTTCATATTTTATGCCTAAATATACGTAAAAAATAAGTTAAAGTCAAGACAATTTTGAAATGACGGACTGTTTTGTATGCACTCCAACTAATCTATCCACCTCTTCACCGTTCTCTGATATGACGAGCGTTGGAACACTTTGTATTCTATTTGTTAGTGCCAAATCTCGTTCAGTATCTATGTCGTGTAATGTTATGTTATATCCCTCACTCACAAGTTCCAATATGATTGGTTTGAAAGTTTTACAGGGACCACACCAGTTCGCCGTATAATAATCTGCAGTTTTCATTTTATTTCTCCTAATCTATCCACTTACCGTGGTTTACTAAATGCCAAGTTCTATGTTTAATTATTTCTATCATCAATCCGATCCAAGAATCTGATTCATAGAGTCCAGTGTCACATTTATAACTATACATTATTTTCCCCAACTACCCCTACGAACTATCTCGGCAATAATTCCATAAACTGAAATGTCCCTGAAGGTGTCCATCTATTTCTTCTCAACTTTCCAGTTGTGACCATTTTTACCATAATAAAATAAACTATAGTAACTTACTTTTTCATTATTTTTCATAGTATACTCCATAATATACTGTTTAACTTCTTTTTTACCTAAAAATGTTTTAGTGTTGCCATTTGGAAATGTAACTATCCAATGTTTAGCATATAATTTTTTAAAATAAAGTTTAAGTTCGTCTGTATGATTTTTACCATAAAATGGATTTTTCTTTCCAGTGATATCAACAGTCTTATGCCATTCTACTTTAGATATGGACATTTTTAATTTGGATTCATCTGAATGTTTACGTCCTGTACTCGATATTCTAAGTTTTTCTTTGGTTTCATCTGAATGTTTCCAACTGTTATTTTTGGTTCTAGTTGCAACCATTTTATCTAATGATTCCTTTGAGTGTGCATAACCATTATTTGATATTCGTGTATTCCTTATTTTATTAATGGTTTCAATTGACAATAATTTATTCATCCCACCTGTAGTTAAGTTATATCCATTACATTCTGGATCACCACGGAATGTGTGATATTCTTTAATGTATTTTTGTTCTAATAGATTTAACTCACCAATAGATTTTGCTGAATTATCTATAACTTTCCAACTAAAATTTTCGTTCCCATGTTTTCTAATTGATCTATGAAAATAGGTTGCTGGATCATTTCGTTATGCATGTAAATGTTCTGATATTCTTTGTGTTAATGGTTTAATTGTTTGACCAATATAACTTTTATTATTGACTTTGTTAGTAGCTTTGTAGATAATCATTTTATTTCTCCTGTTCAGATTTATGTTATAGAACAAGTTATCCTTACTTAAACAGGTTTCAGGAAACACTCCGTCGAATGCTGTCCTTGTTCTATAATAACTATCAGGAAAAACTATTTTCCCCATTTTTTTCTACTAACAACCAATGCTATATTAGCATAATTTGCAATGTCAATAAATGTATCTTCAACGTTTTCATCTACCGCACTTTTCTTATTTTTTAATACAAGATTTAATAATCTCTGTAATTTATCATTCAATCTAATTACTACTCCTGATAGTGCCATTTGTCTATCATCAGATTTATTTATATCACCACCCATTAAAATAGAATTTTTTCCATATGCTTGCTGTTTTTTGGCAAATAACTCATATTGTTCTTCTTGTATTTTACGAAACTCTTTCATCATTTCTGGATATTCTCGTTCCATTTTGTCTATGATGTTATTTGACTGTGGGTTCACTTCAATTGTATCTGGTGAACCATCGTTTCCGTAGATTACTCTTTTTTTATTATCTTTGATAAATTTAGTCATAATTTATAACTCCTATTTTATAATGTCAACAATGCCGTATTCCAATGCTTCGTCTGCCGTTAAATACACATCATTTTTAGATATTCTCGTCCAAAATTTATGGTCTTTATTTGTTACTTTACCGAGAATACGATTGATATTTGCTTGTAATTTTTTCAGGTGTTCTGCACCTTTTAGTACATCTGATGTTTTACCTGACTCAAATGCTGAACCCTCATGCACCATTATTGTTGAATTTATGCTCATTGAACGAACTCCGGTTCCACATGCGAGGATGACTGCTGCTGCGGACATTGCTACTCCAAAACAATGAGTATTCACTTTTACTGGAAGTGATCTGAAATAATCTATTGTTCCTAACATCGCATAAACATCTCCACCATAAGACGAGACTACCAAGTTTATATCTTCACCTTTATTGTATTTAACTAACTGGTCAAATCTGGTCATTGTTGAATATAAACTATCTGCATCTATGTCGTATGTGAGATACATAGTATTAGTATGTATGTCTACTCCCCACTCCAAATTTTTATAAAATACTTCTTTACTTTCGTGCATTTTTACTCCTCTATTATTATAAATTTACATCCCAGATGATCAACTATTTCTTGCTTTCTTCTTTCATCTCGTTCTTTTTGATATTTGTGATGTTTTTCATAGTATTCTATCACTACATTCCGTTCTTTGTCATAGCCATCTACAAAATATCCAATCACTTGAACTTCACCGCCGTTTTCTGCGTGTTGGAAGTTGTAACTATTTTCTTTTCCGTATCGTTCTATTATCGAAATTGATTTTACATTATACATTGGAGCTCCAGTTGGGAAATCAGGATGATATTTTTTTAATTTATTTATCATATTTACTCTGTGTTTTTTTCTTGTAGTATCTTTACAATTTACTCCAGCTCTATTTTTATTTGATTTAATAACAACATTAATTACAGATGTGGTGTGAGTTTTTCCATAAAACGGGTTTCTATCACCAATTACTGAACACGCCCTTCAATATACTGACCTAATGTGTATCAACTTCTCACAATTCAAACATTTTTTATTTTTTCCATCACCTACCATCAATCCATGTTTATAATTTCCATTATTTTCACCTTTATGAGTGCAACTCCTACACTTAAACCCCAGTGATTCAGCTCGAATCATTATATCATTCCGTTTATAAGTAATCACCTTTTCGCAAGTCGGACAATTTCTTTTGAAACTCCCTAATTTTTTCTTCATAATATTTCTCCATTTTTTCTTTATTTATTTCATCTTTATTTCGATGATAATAATCTAAAGACCACTTACGTTGAGCTTGTTTCTTTTCATCTACCGTAATATGTTTCTTTATTCTTCCCACTTATCATCTCCTATAATAAATATAACTAAAGTAAAAAAATGAAGTTATTTTATTCATTTATTTTTGAAAAATTAGGCAAGGCTCCAGTTTCATACCTTTCCCCATAACTGATGAAAGAGTTAATTGTATTGTATCTACGTGAGTGAAGCCGACCCTTTCCGCAACTTTAATTGTACTTCCCACTATTGTTTTATGTTTTGATGTATTTGCTATATTAATAATCATATACTTCTCATCCTTTAATCCGTAATAACCATTTTCAAATGATTGAAATAAAAATTCATTTACCCAGCTGTCTAATGTAGGAAATTTTATATAACTTTGTGTTGGTTCATCACTATATTTCTCAGTGTCGAAATATGGTGGTGATGTAAAAACTAAATCTAATATATCAGGATCTGTTCTGTATGTTTCTGACCCACACTTATATATATCAACTTTTTTCCCTAAATACGAAAAATCTTTTTTCATTTCTAATAGACCTTCGTATGCTCTGGTGGATGGTTCAGTACCAATATAATGTTTGGTATTTGATGATGCTAAGAACCCCAATAGTCTGCCGCCCCATCCAGAGCTAAAATCCCTAATGACTTCTCCACCGTATTTTTCATAAATCATCTTTGCAGCTGTTGGTCTAAAATTAGATACTGATTGTGTACCTGTATAAATTTTTATTGACTGACGTAATCTGTTTTCGTGAAACTTATTATGGGTCCGTATTCCCTCACCACTCCAATGTTTTATTTGCCAGGTCCAACACTTTTTGATTGTTGCCTTGAACTTCTTATCATCATTGAAAGTTTCCATTGGGGATTTCATAGAGTTCCCACATTGAATTTCCCAAAAATATGGGAAGTAGGACCAGGCTAACCGTAGAGCATGCATAGTCTGGATGATTTTCTTGTCCTCAAATATAGTGGTTGTGTCGAATTTACGCAGTTTTCTCATATGAGAATGCTTCTCATCTTCTCGTATTTTGTAGTGAGGGAAACCGTGTTTTCTATAATACTTGAAAATGACTTCTACGCCGTAATCAATATCTACTGTATCTATATTATTTGTAACTCTCTCAAACTCTAAATCATCTTCATCAAACTCGAAAAAATTACCGAGTGTTGAGTAATTTGTTCGGCTCACGGTAGGTTCAGTTTTTTCAGTTCTTTTGTATCCGCTCCGTATTTCTGGAGAATAGTTTTGAGATTTGCCTTGTTCTGTTCGGTTGCATAGAATACTTCTAAATATTCGTGTGCTTCTTTAAGACTTGATTCATAGTACTTTGCTACTATTTCTAATAACCATTTTGGATGTTTCATACTCTTTTTACCTTTTGTGTATTTCAACCATTGCTTACCCTTTGGTAATATATTGGTATATAACTTGTATAACTCTTGTGGTCTTAAATTATATTTTTGGAACTCATTTACTATATCTACCCATTCCATTTTCATAGATAGGAAGCGATGTACCATATAATTAGACCAATTTTTCTTTTCTTTATCATTGAGCGTATCCCAATAACCTTTTGTTTGTTTTCCTGTTATATGATTTATGTGGTCAAACAGTGTTTTTGTTTTCATATATATAACTATTAATGTTTTATCTTAAAATTTAATTTATTTTATCACTATATTATATTTTCAAATAAAGTTTTCATTGTTTCCTTTTAACAACCATTCTTCATCTTCTAACCTTTTCTTTCCTCTACTAATAAGTAGTTGTAATTCTTCACTGGATAGATTATTTTTTTCTAATGTACCACCAAGTTTTTTCATCAGAATCTTCAAAAATTCATCATTAAATTTTGTGGTATCAATAGTTGAATCAACTTCCCATAGACCACCAACCACATCACTAACATCTCCACCATCAGGTTCAAATGATGGTGTTTTAAGTACATTATTAATATCCAATTCTTTAACTTTAGTTGCTAATTTAGAATCAAACTGATAAGTTATAGTTCCAACAGTTACATGACAATTATTTATAACCTCATAACTACAACCGAAGAATTTTTTTTGTTTATTCCTTATTTTAAAAAATATATCATTACGACCATTCCAGAAAGTTTCAATTCCAAATTTAAAACAACATTCTCGTACCGCTTGTAAGAATAATGGTTTTACATCACGAGAAAAATATAAAATAAAATTAAAACAATTAGGACCTTCTATCCAATATGCCAGTTTATCATCATCTATGTTATCTGGATCTTCGTAAACTCTTACTATCGGATATTCTATTTCTCCATTAAAAAATGATGAAATATCTAATTCACTATTTCCAAAAAAAGCTACAATATGTTTTTTTGATGAAAATTTTATAACTGTAGGACAATTTGTATCAATTAAATTTCCATACTCCCAAACTGAACTATATATGTCGGGAGTAAGACTTCCTAAATTTAAATATTTAATCTCATTGGTCATACGCGGTCTGTTTTTCTTTATAAATCAAGAAGATACCACCTGAAAGTAATCCCAAACCTAATAGTTGATATACTGATGGTGCCGTGTCTAAAAAGAAATAGGCGATTATTACTGCAAAGAATGAACCAAAACAAAGTTCACCAACTCCTGCGTTACTGGCTCCAATGTATTTAATTGCTGTCCAATAACATAAGTATGCAATATAACTGGCCACTATAGCAATATAGAGAATTGCCAATAGATTATGAGTGGTTAGTTGTGAAATTGTAGTTGCTGGTGATTGTAATAATGAAGTATAAACAAACACTTGTAGAAAATCGTAGAACACGATAGTAAGTGGTTTATATTTCTTCATTATAGATTGTCCTACTAACAAATATCCAACCCATGCTGCAACTGCCACTACACATAACAATACACCAGATGTAGTCAATGCTTCAGTTGAAAATGTGGGTAGAAATTCAATTGCAAACAATGAACCAACCGTACCCAACCCTACTGCTATTTTTCTCTTAGTACTGAACTTCTCTCCATACAAATACACGGCAACAAGTGCCAGTACAAATGGATAAAAGTAAAAGATACCATAGATAACTGGAATATTAGGATCCAGATATTCCCAACCGAACCAATATGTAATCAAATGGACGGCAAGAAATGCACCATTGGTCAAAAATCGTTTTATATCTTGTTTTTCCACAAGAAACAGATTTTCACCAGTTCTATATTTTTGAAATAAGATGGTTACACCAAACAAAATAGTTGCTATCAAGAACCTTGTAGATAACAAAGTAACTGGACCTGCACCCTCTGCAAAGATATAACTACCTGTAACCTCAAGACTTGACCATGCAAGAATTGAACCGAATAATATCATTATTCCTTTTGTAAAATTATTCATTTTTACTATCTCCTAACTTTAGAATACCGAGGTCGGCATTTATTTTAAAAGTGATATCACCTTCACCACTAAACTCTGCGGATAAAAAACTACCAGGATACTCTCCATCAAAAGTCCACATAACCCCATAAAGTGGTTTTGCATCTTTATTAGGAAAACTCTCATATCCCGCAAGTAAATTTAACCCATAAAGTCCAGGTTTAATAACTGCTCGAGCGAAATAATACTCATCACTCAAACTATACTCAGCGATATATTCTATCTTATCATTTAATCCACTAACATCAATGGATTGTCTTTCTTGATTATCAACTGAAAGTGCTACGAATTGATTTGCTACTTCATATGATACACGAGCAGAAGCGTAATCACTCCAAATGTGATTTATATCATCACCGAAATAAGTTTCAAGATAACCTTTTTCACCAAGTGCACCATAGACACTAACTCCCCTACCGAGAACCAACTCACCAACATCCCAACTCGTTTGATAAGTAAACATATCTCGTCTTGTCAAATCAAGATATGGTAAATTAGAACCATATGGTATTAACTGCTGTCCAAATCCAATATTAAATTTACCACCATTGGCTACACTATACGGTTTATAAAATAATTCTTCAACATATATTTTTTCATCGTTCCACGTAGGACCAAAGAAAAATGTTGCGAACCATTTTGAGTCATCACTTTTTACATACGAAAAAAGTATTGGTTTACTAAACGATACAGAGTCTCCAACTTCAACATATCCAATAACCGAATTTTTGACCGTGATTGATGATTGGGCTGATAATACTGAAACCATTCCAAGTATCATCAATAACCTTACTATTTTATTCATTATAACTTCTCCTTATTATTATATATATATATCATATTTCATATCCAAATTCCAACATTTCTTTGTAAAACTTTTTTTCAATTCTCTTTCGTTGTTTTTTAGTGAGAATGTCTTTCCAATTTTGGTGTTTAAAATATTCTTTACTCATTGGGTAACTGGCCTCTTTATTCAGTTTTACCATCTTACTAAATGATGTACTTTCAATACACTTTTTAATTTTATCTTCATCATATGTACCACATCCCACATCATCAGTTAAAAATTTAATAATTTTAGAAAAATATTTAAAACTATCTTGTAATAAATCTTCATATCTAACAACTATTCCAGGATAACCATCCTTTTCTCCGTGTTCTTTCCAAGACATATAATTGTTATACCAATTTAATCTAAATTCTGGAAAATCATCTTTTTCAGATATATTCATACCATCAGTTGTTATATGGTCTATAGCATTATCAATACTAACTTCCATATATCTGGAATAAGAAATAACCACATCTCTTGGATCCCTAATTATATTAATATAACCAGCAGCCTTTGTGGCATCTATAAATAAATTACCATTAAGAGTGCCATTCTTATTATGAGTTGTAAGAAACTCAAAATTTAAATCAGGATCACCATGAGTCCACTCCATTTGTTGCTGGGCTCGTTGCCAATATTCTACAATTCTTTCTTTTTTTTCATCAATCTTTGATTTATATTTTCCGAAAAAGGTATCACACAAAAAATGTGGTGTTTTATCTATCAACATTTTTAAATAAAACTCTCCATCTTCTGTAAAATAATAAGCTCCTAAAAAACTTCTCACCCAAGCAGTCCCACTCCGAGGATAAGTTGTAATCCATATAATTTTATTATTATTTATTGGCCTTTTTTTAAAATCAGGCTGAAGATTTACTACTGTTTTTTGTTTCCACAATCCATGTTTTTTCAATGATTCAATAATTAAAAATGAATTTTTAGCATCGAATCCAATAAAAAAATCATCTCCTATTTCTACTATTGGAACAGCAAATGAATGAGTTTTTTTAAACATTCTTCGTCTTTCTTCTCTATTCGTAACTACATCAATTTCTTCATATTCCAAAGATTGATTAGAAAGTAATTGTTTAACCATATTGCAACCGGGACAATTTTTTATTTTTGATGATGTAAATAACTTTATTTTTGTAACCATTTTTTCCTTATAAATTAGTTTACGGAAATTACATGGAATTTGTACATATTCCCTTTGATATCCACCATGAAGTGTTGTTACAAACAATACTACCTTTTAGCGTGGTATAAGAAGGAGCGTGGTTCAAATTGTTGCTCTGTGCTGAGTAATAATAACAGGCTGTAGGGGCGCTAGGATAGTGCACAGTCCATGAATATCCATACGTCAGCCAATTGAGCCAGGGCGGAGCCGCACATGCCACATTATGCATTATCACTCCGTTAGCATAATAATAATCCTGGGGTTCAACATTAAGTTCGTGAATAGGAAACACCTGTGTTGAAGATGAAACAACCGAAAAACTTGTTATCTTTAATGGTTGTCCGTCCTCACCTGCCAAATAATCTCCAACCGACAACTCTATTGTTGGTTTAAATTTCCATTTATTTTCACTTCCGCTAGTCAAAAGGTTTGTAAATGTACCAAATTTCTTATCACCATTTATTACGGTATATGAATCTGTATATCTATCAGCCCACTTTTCGGTGACCTCAACATTTGATTGGGATGGTATTGACAAGCTTGAAGTTTCCCAAAGTTTCCACAAATAATTACCACACTTGTTAGCGTACCCATCCGATTCATCGGGTAACCCACTAATATTACGGACTTTTAAGAACGACCCTGTAACTACATTTTCTATGTTTGTATAACTGTCATCAGACATTAATACTTGACTTCCTGTCATAGCACCCTTTCGTGTAATAGTAGTAGTTGCATAAGAACCCGAATCACCTGATAAAATATAATGAGGTAATTGAGTTTGAAAAACATTCACATCCGCTGTAATTGAACCACGTGGTTGTAAAAAAATATTTTCTTGTGGAGTCAGCATCACAATGCCCCTCACCTCGGAATAATAGGCTCCATTATAATTTAAATCGGGTTGGATAAACTCCTCACAATAAGATTGAGAAAGTAAATAATCTTTATTATCATCCGTTATATCATAAAACTGAAAAGAATTCATAAGTAAAGTTTGATAATCTACTGTGGGGTCTTTAATAAGTACATCTGGAACACCAACACCATTAGAAAATCCATCAGGTAAATCTGCCATTTTTCTTGGCATCAAAGATTCAATTCCAGATGAAGATGCGAAATTCCTAAATTCTCTTTTATCCGATGCTAAATAATCAATAGGACTTGCAGAATCAAATCCAAATCGTAACACAAAAGTAGTATTAGGAACATCAAAATCTGGTACCGGAGTAGGATAGGAGGGCTGAACATAAATACTTGATGTAAACCCATCTATGTCCAAACTGGCTGTTATATCACCCACTAAGTTCAAAGATGGTATAACAGTTCCTTCTTCATTTCGTGTAACCAAAACTATAGTGTCATAATTATTTGCTTTCCACCAAGTAACTGCACTATCTAAAAAATTAGTTTCAGGTGGAGTTTGAATATTCGTGTTAAGTTCTAATAACTTTAATGATCCACTTGAAGGGACCCAATCATATCCGGCAATTACTCCATAATTATCACCCTTTCCCGACCAATATTCAGGATTACTTCCTGTTAAAAAGGGAGCGGCAGCTTGCAAAGACTGAGTTACAATAGAACTACTATAATTATTAAAACTAAAATAATTTAATTTCATTTAATTTCTTCCCAATTACATTTTTTAAATACATTTATGCTTTTTATATTCCACCCATCTACCATACTATAAATATCAATTTTCTTCTTATTTACCAAATTTGTAATTGAATATATTAATTGCTCTCCATATCCCGTATTTCTATAATCTTTATGTACATATAAATTACAAAGTTCATTTTCTATGATATTAAACCAAACCCACCCCACGATTTTATTATTTATTTCTAAAATATTAAAATACCATCCATCTTTTAATCGTTGTTTTGCATCTTCCATCGACCACATATCTTCCCAATTCAATTCTACTTGAAATTCATCTAGAGCCCGTTTTAATTTTTCTTCATCTAATTCAAAAACTTGATTTATTTCTGGTATAATGTCAACTTCTTTATAATTTATTAAATCCGGTTTAAATTTAATCATTTATTGATGTCCAATTCATATTCATAGATAGAAAACGGTGAACCATATAATTGGACCAATTTTTCTTTTCTTTATCATTGAGCGTATCCCAATAACCTTTTGTTTGTTTTCCTGTTATATGATTTATGTGGTCAAACAGTGTTTTTGTTTTGGTCATCTACAAATCTAATCTGGAAAGTGAATCATCTTTAGGCTCTTCTTCTATTCCACTACCTTCTAAAAATACCTTTGGGACTTTTCCGCATTGGCCACATGAGTATACTTGGATCGGAACGAGTGCTTCTTGTCCGGTGGGTGATAGGATTGCAGATATTCTCTTTATTATGTGTGAAGTAATAAATAGATAATTTCCACAATCATCACATTTTATTGTGTCTGCCTTTGTTAAATCAACCTTTTGTTGAATCTGTTGTGGTGGTTTTCGTTTAGCCATTTTGTAACTCCTCTAATGTAACCATTTCAACTCCGTGTTTCTGAACTACACGAGTTGTACATTTCTGTGCAAATTGTATTGCACTTTCTATGTTATTTGTTTCTAAATATTCCTTAACAAGTCCAGCTATAAATGTATCACCTGCCCCACTAACATCTTTAACTGGAACTTTTTCTACTGAAAATACTTTATCTTTATATCTACATCCATTACCTCCAAGTGTAACTATAAGTTTATCATCAAATCCTTCTTCAGATAGTAGTTCGTGATTTTTCTGATATTCTAACTCGTTTATTTTTATGAAATCTGCACACTGTATCCACTTACCAAGTTTTTTCTTTGTATCTACAAATACATTATTATTATTTTCACAAATGAATTGTATATCTTCTTCTTCTAAAAATCCCTTACAGTAATCTGAAATAATGATTGCGTCAAGCTTGGTTTTGTGTCCAAATATTGGAGTAAATGAATTATCTACTATGCCACTTAGTATTTTCTTATCTATTCTATCACAATAATCATGTTCATCAACTCGTAATACCATTTGATTTGACCGACTATCCACGTAACGCTTCTTCACAATACTAGTTTCATTTGTAAGTGAATATACAGTCATTTCTAATGATTCAACATTATTCACCACATTTTTAGACATTCCTTCATTTTTAGTTTCATGTGTTGGAACAAATATTGGAACTGGGGCCTCTGGACTTATTCTATGTATATCACCGTATATAAACACATCTAAGCATTTATCTCCAATGACTAAAACATTCATATTATTCTATCACATCCATTATTCTGGATTCTTTTGCTGATTTTACTTCAAATGAAAATGGTGAATCTTTTAACCACTCATGTGCTTTGGTTTCTGCGATACTTACTGAATCACATTCTACCAAATAATTCCTACGGACTTTCTTTTCTTTTGATCCGTTTTTTGTTTGTATTTCTTCTATAAAAACTACCTGTACTTCGTAATAACTCATTTTTGTAACTCCTGTTTATTTTATTATATTTAATATATTAATCATTGTTGCCATAAAATTTATTTCTCTATCCACGATGTTTTTTTCTCTAAACTGACCTTCAGCCAGTTCTAATATACATTCCGCGACATGACCACTCGCCCATGAATCCAGTTCATCAAATAGTAATCTGAACATATCAGCAAATTCTGTAACTTGGGTGTCTGCTAATAATTGTCGTATATTCTTAAATGCGCTCTTCTTATCTTGTGACTTTAGTATTTCTAATAATTTTAATTTGTAATCATTTTCAACCATACTACGTTTATCAACAGTCAATTTACCATTTATAGATTGCTGTTGGACTGAATTGATTATTCGTCTAATGTCTGGATACCCACTATTAACGTTCAATACTATGTCCTCTACGTTGTATTCTATTTCTTCCTTATCCAATATACCCTTTATATGTACTGCAATTTCTTTTTTGGATGGTGGAATTATCTGAAATGTTTGACATCTACTTTGGATTGGATCAATTATTCGTTCTACATAATTACAGGTTAGAATAAACCGAGAATGTTTACTGAACGTTTCCATTAGATTTCGTAGTGCTGCTTGACCTTGTGGGGTGACGAAATCACAATTATGTGTAAGTGTTTCTGTTTTACCTATTACGAAATTATGATTACCGTCAACTGACAAGTCATACACGTGCTGGGTGTCTTTTAATTTTTTTATAGATTTAATCTTTATCTTGTTCACTATAACCTATTCCCACATACATTTTATTTAATTGTATTTTGTTATTATCAATAAATATTTCTGAATTTATATAATCCATAATATTATTTTCATTTATCCACTTGAATTTATATCCACTCACATCACAATGTTTTATTAAGCTGTCTATTTTTTTTGTTTGTTTTAAGAAAAAACTTCTTGGTTTTATTTCATACAATATCTTTGTATCTTTATCGTAAAAATCACCCATATAAACTCTACCATTATCCGTTTTTTTAGTTCTACATTCCTTACTTTCATATTCTAAATGTTGATTACTATACCAAAAACAAGCTTCCCACGAATTCCTAAACTTTTTAACTTTACCATTAACTTCTATTATAGCATCCCAATGTGTAAATGTATTTGTTATTGGTGGTGTAAATTCACCATTGGAAATCTTTTCTCTCATCAACTTTGAGTTTAATTTTGCATTTCTTTTTATATTAGCCTTACCCTTTTCAGTCTGGTTAAACTCTTTCATCTTTTTAGAATTGTGTTTTCCAAGTTGTGTATAAAATTGTTTAGCTTCATCCGATTGTAACCATTTTTTCTTTGTATGTTGTATCTTTTTAGCAATTTTTATATTATCTCGTTTTCGCATCCATACTCTATTACCGACACACTGATTACAATATTTTCCATTATTTTTTGTATGAAATCTAGAATCACAATGTTCACATTCTTTCAACCTACCTATTTTTTTACATTCATAACATAACAATTGATTCGACGCTTTAGCTACATAATCTTTACCACAACTGTCACAAATCTTATCATAATAATGAACTCCACCAAGGCCATTTCTATTTGCGGCATCTCTTAACTTTTGCCTTGTAGATTTTTTTATACTCATTTAACATCTCCATTGTTCATATATAAATATAACCAACTTGTGTTTTTCGAGTAAAAAAATCTAACTATGGTGATAAAATATGATTATAGTTATCCAACTGATTTGTTTTAACTACAATTGGATTACCATTTTTATCTTCGACGTACCATTTATGATCTTCAGTGCAAACAACTACTTCACCATTTTCAAGTTCAATCTCATACACCTCTTGTTCACCCTTATCCCACAAGTGGAATGGTCTCCACTGCCATTCTTCTTTTTCAACATTCCAAGATTTAACTAAATCATTGTTTTCATCAACATCTTTTATCGGAACTTGAATCTGTTCCCCATTCGATAATACAGTAACTAATGTATTTTCATCCAAACACTCATCAAGTACGACCACCTTTAAATCTTTAAATCCAATAGTTGATACGAATCCTTTTATTTTATTTCTAACAGAATCTACACTATTTTCATCACTCGCATTTATGTAAATATAGTCACATTCAATACTATTTGAGAGTATTTTTGCGAGAGTTGTCTTACCGGTTCCAGCTGGACCAAATAATAGTAAGTGTGGGATGTCTCCACTTTCCAAATAAACCCTTACCTTTTCCTTTAGGTGGTCATTACCAATGTAAGTGTCAAGATTAGTGGGCCGATATTTTTCTACCCATAGGGTATGTTCAGTTTGCATTTTTTAATTCCTGTAAATATTTATTAAATTCTTCTTCAAAATCTTTTGATGACATTTTATTTTCTGAGAATCCACCTTTGAGATGAGTTAGAAATGGTTTATCCTTATAGAAATATGTATGTAACGTATCTTCCGTTTCCCAATTTGGATTATCATAATAGGGACCCAAATGAAGATATTTTAAATCGTTTTCAAGACAATAGATAGTTGCACCATGATTTGTATCACCATATCTCCAGTCTATATCATAAATATCAAAAAACTTTCTCTTAGACAAGAAAAAATACGCATCTGCAAATCCAATCTTTTTAGTCTTTATATATCCACCATTTTCTGGTCTTATTATTACTGGTTGTTGCGAATATTCCTTAATATATTTATCTAAAAAATCTTTATTTAATAAATAAGTTGAAATCCATATTTTTTTGTTATCAACTGAAATATATTCAAGTTCTTCTTCTTCTATTTGTTCAATCATCTCATCTATACAATCTTGATGATAAAAAGTATCATTGTGTTGTAATACAACATATTCTCCTTTTGCCTCTTGTACTCCTAAATGAAATGCCACAGATACCCACATAGTTAAACAACCAAGATTATCCAAACTTGCCTGAATATCTTTATGATTCATA
>Ga0209042_1000627_pt1 | contig 35162 bp, 33 predicted proteins | sample SaaInlV_200m_DNA_6_FD_184649 | JGI IMG/M metagenome (GOLD analysis project Ga0209042, IMG submission 184649) | Marine microbial communities from expanding oxygen minimum zones in the Saanich Inlet - SI037_S2LV_200m_DNA (SPAdes) (version 2) | ecosystem: Environmental > Aquatic > Marine >...
TGTCGTCCGCTTGATGTATAATCCATTCACCAGTTTTGTTTTCTCCTAAAGTGGACGACATAAACCGGAATCAGTGGATGATTTCACCGGAATCCGCAAGAGCTGGATATTTGTCAAAATAAGGATACGATCTGTACTGGAAACCCTGGTCGCTATGTAAAAGAAGCTTATTTGTAACCTTTTCCCTCTGTAATGCCTGCTTGAGTGTGTTTGTCACCAAAGCAATATTGTGTTGTTTTCCTAGCAGATAGGCAACAATGAAGCCATCGAAAAGTTCCTTGATCGTGGACAGATAAGCCCAGCCTTGTTGAGTACGAACGTAAGAAATATCCGTAACCCATTTTTGATTAGGTTTGGCAGCTGTAAACTCCCGATCCAATACATTTTCATAGCGATGATGGCTCTCCATCTGGCTCGATCTCCGATAAGGTTTATCTTTTCTGGCTACAGAGCGAATGTTGAGCTTTTGCATCAGGCGCAAAACAGCCTTGTGGTTATCGCATGCCCCTGTTGCTGAAGTGCTATTGCAATACGGCGGTAGCCATAGGTTCTGCGAGACCTCAACCATGCTTCTTTGACCAAGTCCATCCCTTTTCTATCAGGGTCGGGGTCTTGGGAACGTTTGAGCCACTTGTAATAAGCGGCTCGTGAGATACCGAAGAATGAGCACATCGCTTTCACTCCGTATCTGTTTCGGTGTTCGTAGATGATCCGATATTGCGCTTCTCAAACTCTTCCTTGCGCAACTCGGTATGGAACTTTTTTAGGAGATCGTTCTCCATCTCCAAACGGCGAATGTAGACTTCGGTATTCTCGCGCTTGGGAGGTCTGCCACGACGAGGCTTTTGAAGACCTGCTTCTCCTTCTTCGCGGTAGATATGAAGCCAAGTTTTGACTCGCCCCTTACTAAGCCCAAGCTTTTCTCTGATTTCACGATACGTTAATCCATCCTCGTAGAAAAGACGGATCGCTTCCAACTTCACTGATTTTGGGTAGGGTTTCATCTCTTTTTTACCTGCCATAGAAAAAGCACCTCCTGTTGCTTTATTTTCTCACAGGGGGTGCCTTTTTATTTCGTGTCTACTTTTTTGGGGGCAGTTCAAATTCTGGAGCTTTTTTACTCATCTTCGTCAAGATCGCTTAGCCCTTTCCGCAGGGCGTAAAGGGCAGCTTGTGTTCGATTTGCCAAATGCAGCTTGCTTAGGATATTACTAACATATTTGGCAATTGTCCTTTCATGTACAACTAATTCCGTTGCAATATCTTGGTTTGTTAATCCCTGCGCAATATGTTTAAGAGTTTCCACCTCCCGAGGGGTTAGCGGAAAATCTTGGCTAACTGAAGGAGAAAGTTGGTTGCTTTCCCTGATCATCCGTAATGCAATCGACGGTGGAATAAACGCCTCTCCTCGAGAGACCTCATGAATCGCTTTGATGAGTTCTTCGTGAGGCGTATCTTTCAAGATATAACCCAATGCTCCTGATTTGATAGCCTGATAAACCCTCTCCGCATCCCCATAACCTGTCACAACCAAAATATGTGTTTCAGGAGCCAGAGTAAGAATTTCTGGAATGGTTTGTAATCCATCCAATTCTGGCATAACGAGATCAAGAAGTACAACATCAGGAGATAGTTCCGGGATTAGGTGAATGGCCTCAAACCCGTTTTTTGCTTGTCCAATTACCTCAATATCTTCCTGATAAGAGAGAATCGCAACCAAACCCTGCCGAACAACAGCCTGATCGTCTACAACAAGGACGCGAACAGGAGGGTTCATTTTATTGTTCCCGCCGATTTTGTTTTTTGAACAGTACCTTGTCGAATGAGTATTGCAACGGTTGTTCCTTGTCCTGGAATTGAGTTAATTTTTACATTAGCGCCAATTATTTTGGCGCGTTCACGAATGTTCATCATACCAAGACCAGAGCGATTTGCTTCCTGGATGTTAAATCCACTTCCGTCATCGCTGATCTTGAGATGTATGTGTATACGTGCTTTTCTGAAGCTGATTTTAACAGTACTGGCATTTGCGTGCTTAATTATATTATTTAATACTTCTTGCGCAATTAGAAATAGGTGTACGTCTTCTTCCATAGAAAGAACAAGGTTTTGATCGATGTCCAATTTCACTTCTAAGCCAGCTCGTCCCTCTACAGCCTCTAATCTGTGTAGTAAGGCAGAAATAAAACCAGCGCGTTCAATGTCCACCGGTTGTAATTTATACAAAAATAAACGCATTTCCTTTAGCGCCTGACGGGCACTGAAGCCTAATTGGGCAACCAGTTCTTCTGGTTCATCGATTGTGCCAGCACTAAATCCCAAGCGGGCAGATTCGGTCATCATCACCAATCCATATAGACGTTGGGTGACAGAATCATGCAGATCGCGGATCAAGCGTTGCCGTTCCGCAAGCGTGCTGGCTATATGACGTCGCCGATCATTTTGAACGAAGGAACCCACTTGTCGAGAGACGATCTCAAGACGCACGATTTCATCATCGGAGTAAGTATTGTTTTCGCGCGTCATTAGAAGCAATCCAACAAATTCATCTTCGTCAATAATTGGGATCAGGAGCAAGCATCCTTCCAGGGTGTCTCGGAGAAAGTCTGGAACTCGTGAATCGCTTTTGGTGTCCTCGATCAAAATAGCTTCTCGGGATTTTGCGATCTCGGATACGATTTCATACTTTTCATCAAGAAAGGCTATTTTTTTTATATTTTCAGAGGCAATACCCTGGTGCGCTACCAACAATAAGTGGTGCTTGTTTTTATGTAGCTCTTCATCAACCAAGAAAACAGCGATCGCCTTGCTTTCAAAAGAATATCCTAGCTGATATAAGGCAGCCAAGATAAACTCATCTGTGTTTTCAGAACGACTTGCAGCACCAGAAATTGAATGAAGCAGGCTGAACATCTCGTCGCGCGCCTCTTGGCGTGCGGCCTCTGCCTGACGCCGTTCGGTATTATCTCTTAGCAGAATTAAGCGCCCGACAAAAACGTCTTGGGAATTTCTGACTTGCAATATCCTGATGTGTAAGTGGCGAATCCCTTCTTTTATGCTGAGTGAGCCTTTGGCATCAAATTCTTGTTGTGTTTCCAATGATTTGGCAATATTGGGCCATCGTGCAAAAATTACCTTAGCATCTGCCCCGTATATATTTGCTTTCGAAGTATATAATATTTCTTCTGCGGAAGGGTTTACATCCACTATACGGTTTTTTGCATCTAAAAGTATCCAGCCTTCTTGCATACTTTCCACTGCATGGTCTCGAGTGAGAAGAGGTAGTTTTTCTGTGCTTGTTTTAAATAAGAATAAGCCAAGAAATATGCTACTTAGTGTGAAGGAAAACATTTGTGCATGAAAAATAACTTGAACGGCATTTTCTCCTAGAAACATTGGGGCTATAGGAAGAAAGGCTGCTATAAAGATAAAGTGAGCGGCGTTCCGTAATAGTTTTGTGCCGAAAGAGATGTATGGTGCAACAAGGGTGATTGTTAATAGCAAAATTCCAATAATATAAAGTTTGTGGAAATATTCCCATGCCCAAAATTCAGATAAAGGGAGATTCGTGGTGTATTCAAGGAGGCTTGTTTTAGCAGGCAGCGATAAAATTATGACGATGGAGATAGCGGGCTCTATTAGAAAGAGTAGATTGTAGGGAAATTTTATCAGGCGAGAATGAAGAGTAAATTGCGATAACAAAAAGAACAAGGATGTGGCCGCAAGTGTACTTCCAAGGTAAAGGATAACTAAAAAGAAATTTGCTCTATTAAAATCGCTATATTTGTATAGTAAGTCTGTGGCGTAAGAGACAAGAGGAATAAGGGTTAAAGTTAAAAAGCTTCCTTTACCAACCCGATTTCTTGTATAAAAAAATAGCCCGGAGAAAAAGACAATCAATAGCAAAGAAAGAAAGAGAAACTCACTCAGGGTCAGCATAAGTTTTCCATAAATTCAAAGCCTTGTAGACTTGCGATCTCTTTTAATACTATGGCGTCGTTTTTAAATCGGATAGATGAGGCCAGTTCCCGAGCTTCCTCTATCCGGTTTGTTGAAGCTAAAACAGCGGATTTATTAAGTAGGGGGTATGGATGGCTTTCTGATAACTCAAATGCCTTTTGGTATGCGTCAAGTGCTTTTTCATCCCTTCCCAATTCTGCATAGATATTGCCGGCTTCGTTCCAGAAGGCTGCATTATCTGGCTTTATACGGAGGGCTTTTGTGATATGGGTAAGTGCTTCAGAGCGTCGCTCATCTAGCCTGCTGACTTGCCCTAACAGAAAGTAAACTTGTGCATGGGAAGGCGATAGGAGCATTGCCTTTTGAAGTGTTGCATACGCTTGTGCATAGTTTTCCATTTGAATGTGTATGGTCGCTAGACCGATTAACAATTTTGCTTCTACCTCAGGTATGCTGGAATTGGCAGGGAGGCTGTCTTGCCCATGCTTGAGAGTTTCTAGTGCTTTTTCTTTATCTCTTTCCTGGAGATATATACCCGCGATTTCTGCATACAGGTTGATTCGCAAGAGTGTGGTTTCGGGCTGCTTTGGTAATTCGGCTACAAGTGCTTGGCGATAAGCGAGAGCTTTTTGTCTATCTTCAAGGATGCTGCCCCAGGGCCATTCTTGCCAAATTAGCCCACGAAAACTTATGGAGCGCTTTGGGGTGGCACGATTTTGAATGAAGTCAATTACACGGTGGCGAAACGCCCAAAAGTCAGGAGCAAAGAAAGCAAGCTGCTGAATCTCTTGCTCGGTAATCCAAAATATACAGCGAATACTTCCCTCTATAAAGAATTCGCGGTGCAAATTTAAAAAACGATAAGTATCAGCGCGATCTTCTCCGCCGCCTTTATTAAGCTCTTTGAATGAGAAGATAGTTTTTCTGGCTTGCAAGGCGTTGATATTTGCAACAGGATTTGGATTGCTCTCGTGAATTTGCACTTGAGTAAGTGTTTGCTCTAGCATTTCTAATTCTTTGAGCAAAATTTTTTCAGCATCATCCACAACATGACGGGAGCGATATGGTGCAAAAAGAATGAGAGGGCCTCTCCAATGCAAGGAAAGTTTTATCTCGGTTATGAGTTGCTCTATCTGGATATTGAAGTGACTGCCCTGTCGCATTTCTTTTTAACCTACCCATTCTTTCGGTTTATTAATGTGTACACTCAAATCAAATTTCAAAGGAATAAAGGAAATTTGTAGAATTTTTTATGTGTAGCTATTTAAGAGTGTATCAATTAACTTGGCAAATGCCAAGTTATCTTTTGGGGAGATGTGTTTGAGAGTGTGCGCATAGCACTTTAAACCAAAAACACTGCACGCTATGAAGCCAGAGTGTTTTGATGATGAACTGCCATTTCATTGCCTTGCTTTGAGGCGACGACGGGACTCGAACCCGTGATCAGGGTTTTGCAGACCCGCGCCTTACCAACTTGGCTACGTCGCCGGGGTTTGTTTTGAGCGGGCGAAGAGATTCGAACTCTCGACCTTCTCCTTGGCAAGGAGACGTTCTACCACTGAACTACACCCGCAATTACCTGGCCATATTTTCTGACCGAGTGCCGAGAGACAGAATCGAACTGACGACACCGCGATTTTCAGTCGCGTGCTCTACCAACTGAGCTATCTCGGCAAGAACATTCAATTGTTAAGCGAGTGGTATTCTACCCGCACTTATTTGGATTGTCAACACTTCGATGTGATTGGACAGGTTCCAAAAGCTATTATCTGAAAGCAGTGGCAAGAAGAGTTTTCTGCCATTCACTTTACTTGATATGCATAGCTCATATCTATGCTGTTGCATGATTTTCAAGGCACTTTGCTATAAATATTTTTATAGATTTGATAGGTTTCGTAGATGAATTTTATGTAATTCCTTGTCTCAGCAAAGCGGATACTTTCAAGTAAGAGATCAGGATCGCCTTGTCCTAAGGCTTGCCACTCGATGGCATTGCCCGGCCCGCCATTATACGCGGCGAGAGTTGCGTATAGATCTTCATTAAGTAAAGCACGATTGCGGTTGAGATAGAAAATGCCAAATTTTACACTGACAATGGGACGATATAGATCATCTTTTGTATAGCCTACGGGCCAACCATATTGCCTGGCGATATTCGCGCCTGTAGACGGGATAACTTGCATTAAGCCGCGTGCTCCGGCTGCTGAGTGGACAAAACCCTCAAAAAGACTTTCCTGCCGCATAATACTATAGATGAAAAGTGGGTGAAACTCGTTTTCTTCTGCAACGGGTTCGACGAGGTCGCTATAATACATGCCATAACGAATATGGTTGAAGTAGGCGGGTGCCTGAAGTGATTCTGCATGACTTTCCATGCCTGCCAACGTAAGGACTTGGCGTATCGCAAAAATTGCGGGGCGATAAACACCAAGATCGAGCAAGTAATTTCCCAGACGAAAACTGTCTGCTGCATTGTCACTTAGGTCTGTGCGCAGGCTTTCAAATTCGAGGCGGGCTTGATCATAGAGACCCAATTCCCAGAATTCGCGTCCACGTTGTAGGCGTAGGTCGTTGAGTAGCGCATCGGGCTCTTCGAGATTTGTACCCGCTGGTAAATTGAAAGTAATGCGTAGCCAGGCGGCTGCCTCAGCACGTTCTGTGGCAAGATCCACTTCGGGATGGTAGATGCTGGGGAGGGCGAACGTTTCGGTGCCCATTAGCAGGTCGCGCGCACGCTCGCTGTAATATCCTGCCGGATTTATGGATTGAGCTTGCTGCCAATCTTCCTGTGCAGTTGCGACATCCCCCAGTTTTTCATGTGTTTTCCCGATCCATAAATAGGCGCGAGCTTGATCTTCAGGGGTAGAGCTCAGGATCAGGTTGCGCTGAAAGATCGTTAGGGATTGCGCGTAATCGCCATCTCGGTAAAGTGCAATCCCCGCCAAAAAGAGAGCTTCTTGGGCGTAATTACTGCCCGGATATTGTTCAGCCAGCTGTAGCCAAAGATCGATAGCTTCATCAACTTCGTCATTTCTTTCCATAAGGCGGGCAGCATTCATCAGCAAGCGGGGGGCTTCGCTATTACCCGGGTCAGCATAGACAAAATCGAGCAGGGTTTGCTTACCTATTTGAAGTTGGCTGAGATCAGCCCATTGAGTATAGGATTTTTCTTCCCAGGCGTCTGTCCAGTAGCGGTGATTAGGATACTTGTCAATAAAATCGTTCCAAGCGGCTACTTCATCGTCATACCGTCCAAGCGCGTAGAGTGTTTTGGCGCGATAATAATGGGCAGTACCATCCTCTTCAGGATTTGCAGCGATATAGCGATCAAAGGCAAGTAATGCGACATCGTATTGATCAGCAGCGTAGTCAGTTAGACCGCGACTAAAATCGTCTACAGGGATGCCAGCCGCGACCAATTCGAGCAAGGCTTGATAAGACTCATAAGCCAGCGGATAGGCCTCAACAGTATGTAAGTAGCGCGCATAACCGATTTCTGTTTCACCGAGCATTAAGTGCGCATATCCAGCGAGATAATCCATCCTTGCTTTGACAAAATCGCTATTTGTGCGCGCTGTGATGGAATCGTAGTCAGCAAGTGCGCCTGCATAGTCGCCAATGGATGCTTTACTCGTGGCGACCTTGACCTCAAGGTTGATCCCGTCATCGAGGCGGGGAGCCAGGTGAGCGGCTTGATAAGCGTTAAGCGCGCCGGAAAAATTGCCCATCTCTGTGAAAATATCGCCGCGCAATTCCTCAACATAACTTTCAAGCAACCCGGGGCGTAGTTCTAGATAAGCCGCGTAAGATTCTGTCGCAGCCTGGTTGCGACCTACATTTCGATTAGCATCCCCTGCGATGAAGTGGGCATACGCTAAAAATGGAGACTCGGGGTATTCATTTGCAAGCTGCTGTGCAAAAGCAATAGCTTCATGATTGCGCTCATCTTCATAATTAAGACGCACCAGTCCCCAAAGTGCAGATTCGCGTAGTGCTTGGTCTGTTGTGGTATTGAGAATAGCTTGAAATTCAGCACGCGCGACATCATAGTCGCCGTTAGCGAGTGCTTTTTCTCCAACGTGGATGCGCGCAAGCGGAATCATGGTCGGAACGGGGGATGGGGTAATGGTAGGTGTTGGAGAGGGGGTGATGCTGGGAGATGGAGTCAGGCTAGCGGTCGCGGTCGCTCCGAGTCCGGGAAAAGAAACCGGCGGAAGGGTGCACGCGCCCAGAATGGTTAATATCCACAATCCCAGCAGAAATTTTTTGAGGGGCATGGCGTTTCTTATACTGGTAAACGATGAGGCTGTCAATCTTTGGGATTTGGTCTAAAATCAGCTTCTGTAGCTTGCTTGGCGTAGCCCCATGTTATAATCCCAGCTATTATGAGTGGTTTTATGAAGAGGATAATATGCAAGAAAACTTAACTATTGAAGAGATCGATGAAGTTGTTGCTGCAATACGTTCGCGTGTAGAAATAGCACCGCGTGTTGGGTTGATTTTGGGCTCGGGTTTGAGTCATTTTGCCGAGTCAGTTGAAAATGCAGCCTCTATTCCTTTTAGCGATTTACCACATTGGCCTGTTTCAACTGTCAAGGGACATTCGGGTCGTCTTGTGCTTGGGCAACTTGAGGGACAAGATGTTTTTGTGATGCAGGGACGCATTCATTTCTATGAGGGATACACCATGCAGCAAGTCACCTTGCCGGTCCGTGTTATGCAGCGTATGGGTGTGGAGATCCTGGTTGTAACCAACGCCGCCGGCGGCATCGCAGATGCACATCAGCCCGGTGATGTAATGCTGATCACTGATCATATCAACTTCCCCGGATTAATCGGTAAAAGCCCAATGCACGGCCCCAACCTTGATGAGTTTGGGCCTCGCTTCCCGGATATGACCCAAGCCTATGACCCCGAGTTGCTTGATCTCGCACGCAAAATTGCCAATGAAAATAATGTACCTTTTCATGAAGGCGTATATGTTGGCTTAAGCGGGCCCTCCTTCGAAACCCCGGCAGAATTGCGTTTCCTGAAAATGATCGGCGGCGATTCTGTAGGTATGTCTACTGTTACCGAAGTTTCTGTTGCCCGTCATGGCGGTATGCGTGTTCTGGGTCTTTCTGGCATAAGCAATAAAGCACACACTGATCTCTCTTTCGTTGCCACGCACGAAGATGTTCTCGAAGCGGGCAAGCAAATTGTCCCTAAAATGGAAACCATCATTCGCGGCGTGTTACGCACCATTTAACTTTTTAGCGTTATATCCATAAAAAACGGGACATGCATGGTTGCCATTTATGGTTTTCTCTCAACCTATGAGGGATTGATCTACTTTCTCCTTATCCTGGGTGGGATATTTCTAGGGCGTTGGCTTTGGCGCACCTGGAAAACATGGCGCAGGGCGATCTATAGTTTAGAACGAGAAATCTCGCAGCGACGTTTTGCCCGCGCTCTCGCCTCGAACCTGTTTTGGGTTGCTCTCATTTTAGGAGAGTTTGTCGTCGCTTCATTTATCGTCCCTTCGATGCCCCCTTCAGCATTTATTCCCACCCCAACAGCAAATTTGCTTGTCACCCCTACAGGAACGATCTCTGTTGAAATGGCAGCCACATTAGGTGCGCGCCCCACGCCGCAAGCGGCTGATTTTGGCGAAGGCTGCATCCCTGGCGAAAAGATCGTCGATTCACCCGCCCCCGGGCAGGAATTGAGCGGGATCGTTGAGCTGGTTGGCACAGTTGATATTCCCCAATTTGGATTCTATAAATTCGAAGTCTCTCCGGCCGGTGCAGAGAATTGGTCAACGATCTTTGCTGGGCGTGATGTGATCCGCGATGATGTTTTGGGTCGTATTGATACAGGCGAGCTGACACCCGGCGATTATTCTTTACGCTTGGTTCTAACGGATAGCCTTGGCGAGGCATTACCTCCTTGTGTGATCCCGATCCGTGTAGTGGGGCAGGAATAATGAGTCTGGATATCAAGATCCGCTCGGCTCTTTCAACCGATATTCCGCGTTTGGTTGGATTTGAGCATAAGGTTGGTAGCGATTATGTTTGGCAACTGGATTTGCAAAAAGAATCCAGCGAGATTTCGATCTCTTTGCGCGAAGTCCGCTTGCCGCGCCCTGTACAAGTGAAATATCCCCGCGATCACTTTTCTTTGGCAGATGAGTGGAAGAAAAATGCTCGCACATTTGTTGCGCTTGGTGGAGGCACGCCGATCGGATATATCCGTTATTTGGAGCAGGTTGGTGCATCTGCTATTTGGGTGCAGGATTTGGTTGTGGCAACGGAAGCACGCCGAAAAGGAGTTGCGTCCCTTTTGCTTGAGTATGTTGGGCATTGGGGGCTGGAACGTCATAATCGCCAGTTATTTGTTGAGATGTCATCCAAGAATCATCCCATGATCAGTTTGGTTAAAAAAATGGGTTTTGAGTTTAGCGGATATAATGATCACTATTATGCGACACAAGATGTGGCGCTCTTTTTTGGAAAGCTTATTAAGTAGATTTTCTTTTTTGTGGAGTCTCTTCATGTTTAATGGTCGGATGAGATGAGCAATTTTTTGGTGGGGATACGTGTGCTCAACGAGATACTTACTGCCGGTGTTGCGATCACGGCTTTCTCGTTATTTCTCTATGCTTTAACTTTTAATTTACGCAACCGTGTGGCGCGTTCTTTTGCGGTCATTATGTTATGTGTGGTCGTTGTTTTCACCGCAGAGTCAATGCAAAATAATACTGTGCCAAATTGGGGGTTGGAGTTATTGCTTCAAATTCAGTGGTTTGGGATTGTTTTCTTGCCCGCGGCTTATTTACATCTTTCTGATTCATTGCTTATCACAGCGGGCATGCCCTCGCGGGGACGTAGGCGCTTGGCTGTACGTTTGGTCTATGTTCTTTCGGCAATTTTTTTATTACTCTTGGGTTTTGGTCTTCTTTTTGGAGATTTCGTTGCAAATGGTCAGCCCGCCCCACATTTACGGCGAACTTTTTGGACTGAAGTTTTTACAGGGTACTATGTTTTGGCAATGGTCTGGGCGTGGATCAATTTTGCGCGTGCCTTCAATCAGATGCTAACGCGCTCCGGCAGGCGGCGAATGCTTTATTTGATGGCAGGCGCAACTGCACCCGCGCTGGGCTCATACCCTTACTTGATGTACGGCTCTTCTATAGCAGAGAAACACCTTTTCCTTTTCTGGACATCTGCGTTAACGATTAATATTTTCGTCGGTGGTTTGATCGTGGTCATGGCATACGCGGTTGCGTTTTTTGGCGTTTCCTGGCCCGACCGCTTGGTGAAGAGTCGCCTTTTTAAGTGGATTTTACGTGGACCAGTAACAGCCTCGATCACCTTGGGTGTGATGACGGTCGTGCGACGTGGCGGCGAAATTTATGATGGGAACCCTTATTCTGCTTTGGTGCCTTTCACGATGATCGTCAGCGTTTTGCTTATTGAGCATACGATCACTGTCCTCGCGCCTCTATGGGAACGGGCACTCTTTTTTGGCGGTGATCGCGAAGAGTTGATGCTTCTTCAGAATATTGAAGAGCGTTTACTCACACGAAGCGACTTGCGCCAGTTTTTAGATGCGGTTCTAGCGGCGGTGCGTGACCTTTTGCAATCTCCATTGGCATTTATAGCCGCGCTGGATGAGGGTGATTTGGCTACGATCACTATGGCAGGCAATAAGGCTTTACTCGATCAAGATCATATCCCCGATCTTTTGCGTGTTTCCGAAATCGAATCAGGCCAAGAACGCCAAGAGTTTGCTTGGGGCGATTTCTTGATCTTGCCTTTGCGTAAGCGAAAACGAGAAATGGATCGCGATGAAACCCCTCCGCTTTTGGGGATTTTGGGCGTGATGCAGAATGAACAAGGTGATATCGAACATGATCAGCGTGATTCACTCTGGTTGCTGGCAGAACGTGCTGCGCTCGCTTTGGAAGATCGCCAACTTCAACAAAGCGTTTTTCAATCTTTGCAAGATCTACAACCCCAGGCAGAAGTTTTGCAGCGCTGGCGCGCTTCAGGGCGTTATGATAGCAAAGTTAGCATGTTATCTGAATCTCTGCCCCCAGAAGCAGATTTAGCAAATTGGGTCAAAGATGCCCTGAGCCATTATTGGGGTGGACCTAAATTGAGCGACAGTCCCCTTATGGAGCTGGAAGTTGTCCAGAAAACAGCTGCTGAACACGACGGTAACACAGTCAATGCCTTGCGGTCGATTTTGCGTAAAGGTGTGGATAATATCCGCCCGGAAGGGGAGCGACGCTTTACGGGAGAGTGGATACTCTACAATATTCTTGAGATGAAATTTATCGAGGGGCGTAAAGTGCGCGATGTCGCTACGCGCCTTGCTATGTCTGAAGCGGACTTATATCGCAAACAACGCGTTGCTGTCGAGGCAGTTGCAAAATTAGTTTTAGAAATGGAAACAGAGATCAAATTACCAGATTAACTAAGGGACGAAACTGAAAAGAGCAAGCTTAGAAACGGAGGAGGATTTAATGGTTAGTAACGAGAAAGTGTATAAACAGGAAAAGACCGAAAATGATGATCTTTGGTGGGCATCTATTTTGGCTGATGAAAATCGTTGTTCAGCTGAAGGGTCTGAAATAAAAACTAAAAATGTGCTGGAAACAAAAGAAGAAGACACACCATTGCTGAATTGGGACAAAGCACAGTCGCTCTATAAGCAAGATGCAATCATTTCCCTGCGTGTGATAGGGCATAATCGTGGGGGCGTCCTGGTAGAAGGAGAAGAGCTAAAGGGGTTTGTTCCCTTCTCTCATTTAATTAAATTGCAGGAGAATAGCAATGCCGCTAAACGGGAAGAGACACTTTCTACCTACGAAGGCACGACGCTAAGCTTGAAGGTGATCGAGTGTGTGCCCGAAGATGGACGCATCGTTTTTTCTGAGCGGGCAGCACAGGCGGGTGAGGGGCGCCGTCGGGAGCTTTTCTCTACATTAACGCGTGGGAAAGAAATTTCTGGCGAAGTTACAAATATTACTGAATTTGGCATTTTTGTTGATCTTGGCGGCGTAGAAGGGCTGGTTCATATTTCAGAACTTTCCTGGGGACGTGTCGGGCATCCACGTGAAATTGTCAAGATAAAAGAGAAAATCCGCGTACAAGTTCTTGATATTTCCCCAGAGCGTTGCCGCGTTGCCTTGAGTATGAAGCGTCTTATTGATAATCCCTGGGAAAAAGCAACAGAGAAATATCAAATCGATCAGATAGTGGATGGGCAGGTCTCGGCTTTGGTTCCTTTTGGTCTTTTTGTGCGTCTGGAAGATGGCATCGAAGGCTTGGTGCATAGCTCAGAAATTCCTGCTGAAGAACGAAAATTACGCCAGGATGACCACGTTCAATTGCGCGTTCTACATGTTGATCCGAAAAAACAACGCATGGGTTTGAGCTTGAAATTACAAGGGAAAAATGACTAAAAAATTCTCATCTGAGTCGCGTGATTGGCTAGACAGCCTCACTAAATTAAAATTGCACTTTGGTCGTTTTGCAAGCGATATTGGTGGCGTCTTGCTGCTAGCTTTTGCGCTCATCTCAATATTAGCTCTCTTTGGCTGGACCGAAGGCGACTGGCTAACACCGTGGATAGAGTTCATAAGCCGTTGGTTTGGGGCAGGCAGTTATCTGGTTATCATATCAATTGGGATGCTGGGGATATTAACACTGCGCCGCTCTGAGGAGCCTCTCCCGTGGGGGCGTTTAATTACACTCGAACTCGCGGCATTCCTGACCCTGGGCTTGCTGACCATTATGGGGGGGCGCGATTTGCTCCGAGCAGAAGCAGGTCTTGATGGCGGGCGGCTTGGTTGGGGCTTGGATCAAATTTTAAGTAAACTTATTAGTCCTGTTGGAAGCTTGCTGATCTTCTTGATCGGTTGGTTTTTTGCAGTCATGAGTGGATTTAACCTTTGGCGTCATCTTGAAGCCTGGCTTCTGCGTGTTGGCGGAGAGAGAAATAACCAGGAAAGTTTCGAAACAGAGCCAGAAGACGAAGTAAAGAAAAAGCCGCGCAAAGCTCCGCAAACAAAGCTTCCGCCAGAATTTCGCAAATCCTTTTCTATAGAAGAACAGGAAGATGAGCGGCCTGCCAAGCCATTACCACGCGATGAGCGTTTACCCCCCTTGGATTTTCTACTTAGCGAGCGCAGGAATAGACTGGATGAACGTACCATTAACCAAACAGCGGGTTTGGTCGAAAAAACACTGGATGAATTTGGCATCCCTGCTAAAGTGATCGGTTTCCGTGTTGGCCCAGCGATCACACAATTTGCTGTGCAGCCCGGTTTTATCGACAAAAGCCTGGCTGGCGTTGAAGAACAACGTTTGATGAAAGTACGCGTTGCACAGATCGCTTCACTTCAAAAAGATTTAGCACTTGCTCTTTCTGCGCAACGATTGCGCATCGAAGCGCCTGTGCCGGGACGCTCCTTTGTCGGGATCGAAGTCCCCAATGCGCGCGTCGAAGTTGTTCGCTTGCGTTCGATATTGGAATCAGAATCCTTTCAAAAGACTCGTTCCCCGCTTGCGATTGCACTCGGCAGAGATGTTTCCGGGCATCCAGTTGTAGCGGATTTGGCAAAGATGCCACATCTCTTGATCGCTGGTTCTACGGGATCGGGTAAGTCTGTTTGCATCACATCTATTGCGACTTCTTTGGCGATGAATAATCACCCTGATGATCTGCGTATGGTGATGGTTGATTCGAAGATGGTTGAGTTGATCCGCTTTAACGGTTTGCCACACCTCTTTGGTAAAGTAGAGACAAATATCGATCGCATTCAAGGTGTTTTGCGCTGGGTCGTTGTCGAGATGGAGCGGCGTTATAAGCTGCTTGAGAAAGAAAGTTCACGCGATATTCACACGTACAATCGAAAGGTGCTGCGTCGTAAAAATGGTGTTTTAATGCCGCGTATCGTTGTGTTGATCGATGAAATGGCCGATCTTATGATGAGCGCTCCTGATCAGACTGAGCATAACCTCGTCCGTTTGGCGCAAATGGCGCGTGCAACCGGTATTCATTTGGTGATGGCAACGCAGCGCCCAAGCACCGATGTGGTCACAGGGTTGATTAAAGCCAATTTTCCAGCCAGGATCGCGTTTGCGGTTACCTCCGGTGTTGATTCGCGCGTTATTCTGGATAGCGTTGGGGCTGAGAATTTGCTCGGAAACGGAGACATGCTCTTCTTGAGTCCCGAGGCGGGCGTTCCATCCCGCGTGCAAGGGGTAATGATTACAGATCAAGAGATCGAAAAGGTGATCAATTACTGGCATGAAAATGGACAGGATGCTGAAGAAAGCTCGCCGTGGGAAACGATGTTGAGCGAAGGGAATGAAAACGAAGATGAAAGCCTGATAGAGCAGGCAGTTGAAGTGATCCAACAATCGCAGCGAGCTTCGGCATCGCTCTTGCAGCGTCGTCTGCGGATTGGTTACCCTCGTGCCGCGCGCTTGCTCGACAGCCTCGAAGATTTGGGAATTGTCGGCCCGGCTTTGGGCGGCGGGCGTGAACGTGATGTCTTGATCTCGCCTGACGATGGTGGCGACGAGTATTAGTTTCTGTCTGTAGTATCATAGTGCAATCTTGTACGCTGGAGTACTTTGTGGAAAATACGGTAAAAGTTGAACGAGTTTCACTAACAGATCGTTTGCGCACTCTATTTAAATGGATGCTGGATCCGATCGGCACGTTTTTAAATAGGATTGGACTAACCCCGAATACAATGACGATGTTGGGATTAGTAGGTAATATTATCGGGGCGATTTTTATCGCTAAGGGAAATATGCTCTGGGGCGGCATAATCGTTTTGGTCATGTGGCCCGTTGATGCGCTGGATGGTACGATGGCGCGTTTGCGAGGGGAACCAAGCGACTTTGGCGGTTTTGTTGATTCTGTTACCGATCGTTACTCGGAATTAGTGATTTTCGGTGGCTTACTCTATTACTTTTTGGCAGCAGGCGAACCTTTGGCATCTATGCTTGTTTTTCTGGCTGCCTCTGGCTCGGTTTTGGTCTCTTATACGCGAGCGCGAGCAGAAGCCTTGGGGTTTGAAGCCAAGATCGGCGCACTGACGCGCGTAGAACGTTATTTTGTTTTAGCACCAGGCCTGGTCTTCAACTTTCCTATTATTGCGATGTGGATCATCGCAATTCTGGCAAACTTTACTGCGCTACAGCGAATTTGGTATGTTCGCCAACAGGCGCGTAAAAACTTTTAATAAAGGAAACTAGATGGTTGACGGTATTCAGATAGGGTTTCTTTTTTTTAGTTTTTATGGTTTATTGCTTGCTTTTGGCGCCTTGGGGGGCAGTTTTCTGGCGCGTTACGAGGCAAAACGTAGAGGGCATGACCCCGAAATTGTTTGGGACTTAATTATCTGGCTGATGATTGCAGGCATAATTGGCGCGCGGCTTTGGCATATTTTCACGCCCTCCCCTTCTTTGATAGCTGAAGGGATCACTACAGAATACTACTTCTCGAACCCTTGGGCATTAATTGACACGCGTAAAGGTGGTTTAGGTATTCCGGGGGCGGTGATTGGCGGCATGCTTGCTCTTTTTGCCTTCACGCGCAAACGAAAATTATCTTTTCTTGAATGGGCAGATATTGCTGCACCAGGGCTCGCTTTGGGTCAGGCAATCGGTCGCTGGGGAAACTTTGTCAATCAGGAACTTTACGGCGCGCCTACCTCTTTGCCGTGGAAAATGTACATAGACGAATTCCATCGCTTGGCTGAATATCAAGATCAGGCATATTACCACCCACTTTTTCTTTATGAATCCCTATGGAATTTAGGGAATATGTTCATCTTGCTATGGGCAGGGCGGCGCTATGCAGACCGTATCAAAGCAGGAGATTTACTCCTGTTATATATGGTGATCTATCCGCTTGGACGTTTTTTGCTCGATTTTCTGCGTCTTGACGCTGCGATGCTGGGCGGAGTCAATGCCAATCAAACCTTTATGGCAGGCGTCGCGATCTTTGCGCTTACCGCATTATTTCTTCGGCACCGCAAAAAATAAGCATCCCTGATTTTTTTAGAGGGACTCTTGTCTTATTGACTGTTGCGCTACTCGTAGCTATCCTGATTGCGCGCAATTTCCTAAAGTTGAACAGGTATATATGATAGAAACTGAAAATCTTAGTAAGGCATTTAACGATTTCTTAGCAGTAGATGACGTTAATTTAAATGTTCGATCAGGACAAATATTAGCTTTGCTCGGGCAAAACGGGGCTGGCAAGACGACCACGATCCGGATGTTGACTGGGCTTTTGCGTCCAACCCGAGGCTGGGCGCGTGTTGCCGGTTATGATGTCGTGGATGAGCCAACCGCGGTACGCTCTTCTGTGGGCGTGCTGACTGAACAACATGGGTTATACCTGCGAATGACAGCAGATGAATACCTCGACTTCTTCGGAAAGATCTACGAGTTGGATGCATCCACACGCAAAATGCGCAATGATTATTTGCTCGACTATTTCGGTTTGGCAAAAGCCTCTACTCGCCGCATTGGTGAGTACTCAAAGGGGATGCGCCAGAAATTAGCCTTGGCGCGTACTCTGATCCACGAGCCGCCCGTTTTACTTTTAGATGAACCCACCTCCGCAATGGATCCGGAAAGCGCACGCTTGGTGCGTGACGAGATCGGGAATTTGCGTTCTTCGCAACGTGCAATTGTGATTTGCACCCATAATCTCGCTGAGGCTGAGATCCTTGCTGATGAGATCGCCATTATTTATAACGGGAGGATTCTTCTTACAGGGAAGCTGGATGCACTAAAGGATCGTGTGCTTGGTAAACCCGAGTATGAGGTAATCTTTTCATCTGCATGGGATGTTAAGAATTTTGCGCATCTTTCTGCGGTGGAGATGCTTGAGAAGAGCCCCAAGAGAATTCGCTTTCGCTCTGAAAACCCTAAAGAGACCAACCCGCTATTCTTGCAAAAACTATCTGAGAAAAAAGCGCCTATTTTGTCTTTACAAGAAATACCACGCAGCCTTGAGCAAGTCTACTTAAAGGTGATGGCAGAAGCTGTGGAGAATGTAGCTGTATGAAAGAGAAACTAAGACCTGTTTGGTTGTTGGCACAACGCGAATTACATGATCAGTTTAGAGATTGGCGCATCCTTTTTCCGTTAATAGTGCTTACACTTCTCTTCCCTCCTCTGATGAATTCCTTTGCCGGGCAAACTGTTGACTTTATGAATAAATATGGCGGCAATTTGATCCTTGATCGCTTGGTGCCATTTTCCATTTTGATTATTGGCTTTTTCCCCGTAACTATCTCGCTAGTAGTTGCCCTCGAATCTTTTGTCGGCGAGAAAGAGCGCGGCACAATTGAACCTCTCTTGGGGACACCTTTGCTCGATTGGCAGCTTTATCTGGGGAAACTGGTCGTTGGTGTAATATTTCCGCTGGTTGCGAGTTATCTGGCAATTGGGTTGTATATTTTTATGGTGGGTAAGCAGGATTTAAATTTACCGCCTATCAGTCAGATTATTCAATTGCTTGCGCTTACAGCTTCTCATGCGATCTTGATGGTGAGTGGCGCGATTGCAATTTCTACACAGGCAACCTCTGTGCGGGCAGCGAATTTAATGGCCTCCTTTATTGTTTTGCCAGTTGCTTTTCTGATCCAGGGTGAGAGTGTATTGCTTTTCTGGGGAGATGGCGACATTCTTTGGATGGCGGTCATAGCGGTGCTTGTTTTGGCAGGCTTATTAATGCGAGTAGGTGTTGCGCACTTTCAACGTGAATACCTTTTGGGGCGCGAAATCGATTCTTTTAACGTGAGATGGATTTGGCAGACCTTTAAGGAATCTTTTGTTGGGGACGCGCACTCAGTTTTTGCATGGTATCAAACCCAGGTCGGAGGTACGTTGCGCAGACTCAAAACTCCCCTGATACTGATGGCTGTAATCGCTTTGATCGGGAGCATCGTCTCATTTCAGTGGGTGTCCTCTGTTGCACCAATATATTTGGCTGATATCCCTCAAGAAGAGGTAGACAAGGTCTTGGGCAGAATGAGTATGGCTGCGGGGCTGTCAGTTGAGCAAGAGGATATTAACTTCGGATTTATATTTGGGCATAATATCCGAGCCGTTTTGGTGATGTTTATTGTTGGCCTTTTCTCACTTGGCGTATTAGGCGAATTGGTTTTCGCGATCAATGTTGGTGTTGTGGGCGGTGTCTTGGCCGTTCTTGGCGCGATGGGTCTGCCTGCATGGACCTTGTTTCTTGGTGGAGTTTTACCTCATGGTATTTTTGAGATTCCGGCGATCATCTTTGCCGGCGCAAGTATTCTGTATTTCGGGGCTCTTCTTGTTACGCCCAACCCTACACGAACGATGGGCGAGGTTGTGATTTCTGTTGCCGCAGATTGGTTGAAGATCTTCGTGGGCGTTATTGTGCCGCTTTTAGCACTGGCCGCATTGATCGAAGTTAATATAACCCCGCATATTTTAGCAACTATAGTGCGATAGGTAGAGCGATATGGCAAAGATTATTATTTTAGGCTCGTCAAATGCGATAGCAGATGAAAATCACGAAAATGCACACCTGATTTGTGTTGGCAAAACACGCACTGTGCTTGTGGATAGCTCACGTAATCCAATTTTGCGTTTGCGCGATATTGGGATTGAGTTTGAGCAGATCACTGATTTGATCCTGACCCACTTTCACCCCGATCATATTTCAGGCATTCCTCTCTTCCTCATGGATATGTGGTTACGGGGGCGTAAAAGCCCTCTGGAAATTTACGGTCTGCCGCATACGATTGAGCGAATGGAAAACTTGATGGATGCCTTTTCCTGGAAAAACTGGCCTAACTTTTTCCCCGTGACTTTTAACAAGCTTCCGTCTGTGGCACTTAATCCTGTGATTGATTGTACAGACTTCAAGATCTATAGTTCACCCGTTTGCCATATGATCCCTACAATTGGGATGCGAATTGAGTTTAATGAAGCGAAAAAGGTAGTTGCTTATTCTTGCGATACTGAACCTTGCGATGAGGTTGTTCATTTAGGTAAAAATGCCGACATCTTGATTCACGAGGCCTCAGGCAATTTTGTAGGGCATTCATCATCTGCACAGGCTGCTGAAATCGCGACACAGGCAAATGCAAAAAGATTATATCTAATTCATTATCCAACCGGTGAATATTGGCAAGAAAATACACTTGAAGATGCGCAGCGGAATTTCGATGGAGACGTGGTTTTGGCTGAAGACCTGATGATTTTAAATTTTTAGCGCTAAGAAAAATTCTTAACGCTTTTGTTTTAACGGCTTCGTATAGCAAGTGCCAGCCGTTCAAAACCGCTAGACTGAAAGTAGCATAAATAGAGGGTCGTATTGCAACTCGTAAGTGCAATGCGACCCTCTATTCTTTTGCTAACTCATCTTGTTTTTGCTTTTCAAAATGGGGGGGGCAAGAGAGGGAGAATACAAATCAAAGTGCATAACATCAGTGAACAAAAAAGAAAAGGGATTACCAACCTTCGATAAAGGTCAGCCATTCATTCGTTTCATTTAGGTATTGAGAAAAATAATATACAAGGCTACTTGCAGGTTCTTCAGGTTTTTTGAGTAGGGACAAAGAGGTTTCTTTCAATTTTTTACCGCCTTTACGGTAATTACAAGTTGGGCAAGCGGCCACAACATTTTCCCAAATATGTTTTCCCCCCAGGCGTTTGGGGTGAATATGATCGATAGTTAATTTGGTGTCTTTGCGACCACAGTATTGGCAAGTGAAATTATCGCGGCGAAAAATTTCACTTGCCATCAACTTCACGCGCGGACGCGGACGCTTGACCATATATTCCAGGCGGATGATCGAAGGACGAGGAAAACTCTGTGAGACAGAATATATAGCTCCGCGTCCATTGATGACCATCGCAGCTTTTCCTGTGAGGATCAGACCAATCGCACGGCGAGTATCGCAAATATTAATAGGTTCAAAATTTACATTCAAGACCAATACAGGTGTGTTCATATAGTCTCCAGAATAGAAACTATTATAGCCTCTAAGAAAAAAATAGCTGAGTATCTGGCTGTTTTCGATAATCTATTGAAAATAGGCGAAACTTCAAAAGAACAATTGAAGATTGTGAGTGCCTGCGGTATAATGAGACGCTTGCTTTCTAAGCAAGTAAACCATCATTTCCACAGCAAATTTTGCACAAAAGGCAAGAAAAAACATGAATGTTACAACCCCCTTTCCTGATGATTATTGGCAATCGCTAAAAATCAAAAAAAGCGATTCCGACTTTTTACTCACACATCTTTTTGAGTTAGAAACCCCTCTGGCTACAAATGATATGATCGCCGCCCTGATCTCTGAGCGCGTACGTTTTGAGCAAGAAGCAATTTTGAAAAAACGAAAAGGCTCAGGCAAAGTTTATCTCCCAAAAGAAAAATATAAAACGGGTGATGAGTTGTCTTTCTCGGCTTTGGGTTGGGAAAAAGGGACAGTCACCTCCTCGCGTGAAGGTAGTAATCCGCAAGTAGGAGCCTTTGAAGTTGCGACCGTTACAATGGAAGATAAAAGTGAACGCCTTTTTGCGATGGGCGTGGAAGAACATCCCTTGAATGATGTCAGCGAAACAGCGGATGCGGATGGACAGGTTGATCTCGAGGATATACAGAACCGCTTCGGAACCGCGCTGGAAGAGAAACTTGCTGCCGTTATACAGGCAGGGGATGAACTAGTGAGCATCGCTGGCTACTGGTTCCCACGTGCCCTTCTTGTAGATGTGAATATCGGTCACCTGAATCTAGCAGAAGCAATCCTCGATATGGCTGAAGGTGAGCCTCTTGAAACAGCCGTCATAATGAAAGATATCGACTTTCCGCAGGGTGATAACCCACACCTGACAGAATTTTCGCTCAACTATGCCTTGCAGGAAGACCCGCGTTTCGACGAAGTAGGCTCAACCGGAAAAGTACTTTGGTGCCTTGAACGTCTGGAGCCAGAAGAAGTCCGTCAAGTTCCTGCCTTATTGCGTTATGTCCCGGTCGAACTGGATCGCTCTACGCTTGATGCAGAGATGTTAGCTCTTGAAGCGCAATTAGATGATGAGCTGAGTAAGATCAGTATTACCGGACAGGCACAAAAAAGCGCAACGATCAGCTTGCTATACCCGCATTGGCGCTTGGGCACCTTGCCGATCTCAGAGCGGATTCGCTCCTTTTTCCCCTCTGCCTACGAATCCCCACGTATTCGCTTTACCCTGGTAGATGGAAAAACCGGTAAAAAAATGCCGGCTTGGGTAGTGAAAGACAGTCATTATGTTTTTGGTTTGAAAGAATGGTACGAAGAAAAAGGCTTGCTTCCCGGTAATTTGATCGATATCAGGCACGGCAAGGCTCCCGGCGAAGTTATTATCGAAGCACAGTCACATCGCAGTAAACGTGATTGGGTGCGCACAGTAATTACAGGGTCAGATGGTGGTTTGGTTTTTGCTGCGCTCAAGCAATCTATAAACGCCAAGTATGATGAACGGATGATGCTTGCTATTCCCGATCCAGACGCACTTGACAACGCTTGGAGAGCAGCGCAGGAAAGCAACCAAAAATTTGAGACCCTGGTTCGTAAAGTTATGAAAGAGCTGACTAAACTTAACCCGCAAGCGCATGTCCATGCTCAGGACTTATATTCAGCAGTGAATTTATTGAAACGCTGTCCGCCCGCGCCACTATTTAGCTTGCTGGCAACACAGCCTTGGGTCACACATGTTGGCGATCTCTACTTTCACTTGGATGAAGAAACTCAGGAAGAGGTCTAGATGTCTGAAAAAAAAGCGTTTAGCTTTATTAAGCCCGATCTGGATACACCTTTTCATATCGATTTTGCCTGGTGGCAGCAAAACGACCGAGATTGGCGTGTTTATTTGCGTTCATTGATGTGCGCAGAACACCAAGAAGTTTTTACAAATTGGCAAGATGACGAAATGCTCGATTGGGTTGATCCTGAAACTGCCGAAGTAAAGGTTGTGGACGGTTTCCAACACACACTCATGATGCACTGTGCTCTGGCGCCCGATTTCCTTACCGCAAAAACATCGCTGGTAGAATCTGTTTTTCGGCTTTTTCTCATCAACGGAAACCAGCCAAAGTCTGCGCGTGAATTATCAGAAGAATTAGGACGCCCTGAGATGACGATTTTGAAAACACTCGCAGGCTTGCGCGTTTATCGCGGATTGCGCCCTTGCTCTACCTAGAAAAATGCCCCTGTAGCTCAGCTGGATAGAGCAACGGACTTCTAATCCGTAGGCCGTGGGTTCGAATCCCCCCGGGGGCACTACCATTCAAGCAGAGTTAGGTTTTGTCTGCTGTGTGAAACCAAGAAGCCGATAGAAGAATATTCTTCTATCGGCTTCTTGGTTTCATTTCAGAAAGCCCTTACTCTAAAAAATGGATGTTACTTTAAAACTCTCGCTATCTTCTCTATCGCTTTCTCGATATTTTCAATCGAATTGGCATAGGAAAGGCGCAAATATCCTTCGCCGAATTCGCCAAAGGATGTGCCGGGCAGCAGGGCAATACCTGCTTCTTCCAAGACCCAGTTTGCGAATTCATCGGAAGTTTTGCCGGTGGCTTTGATGTTGGGGAAAACATAAAAGGCGCCCTGCGGCTTCTGACAGGTGATGCCGGGCAGGGAATTCAAGCCGTCCACGATGACGTTGCGGCGGCGTTCGTATTCGGCGATAACTGCCGTGACCTGGGCTTGGTCGCCGTTTAAAGCCTCTATGCCTGCAAATTGAGTGAATTCCGCTGTAGACCCGACCGAATGAGTGAGCAGCAGCCCCACACGCCGTGCCAGCTCTTCGGGCATGATGCCGTATCCCAGCCGCCAGCCTGTCATGGCGTAGGTTTTGGAAAAGCCGTCCATGATGACGGTGCGTTCTGCCATGCCGGGTAGGGCATAGATGGAGGGGGCATCATCCATGCCATCGTAAACGATGCGGGCGTAGATTTCATCGGAGAGTACCCAGGCATCGTATTTTTTGGCGGCGGCGGCGATATGCTCTAAATCCGCTTGGGGGATGATGCCGCCGGTGGGATTGCTGGGCGAGTTGATGATGATAAGCTTCGTTTTCTCGTTGATGAGACTGTCGAAGACGTCCAGATCGAAGGAGAAATTATTTTCTTCGACGAGGGGCACGGGAACGGCTTTTCCGCCTGCCACGCCGATCATTGCTTCGTAGGTGGGGAAGCCGGGATTTGGGTAGATGACTTCGTCGCCGGGGTTGACGAGGGCGAGGGTGGGGAAAAAGATGTGCGGCTTGCCACCGGGACCCACGACGACCTGCTCGGGCGAGATGTCTATTCCTCGTCGGGCAGATGCATCCATAGCGATAGCACGTCGAAAGGAGGGTGTTCCGGCGGGCGGGGTGTAGCGGGTGCGCCCACTGGCGATAGCATCCATCCCGGCTTTGCCGATATTAGCAAAAGTGTCGAAATCGGGCTGACCAATTTCAAAGTGGATGATTTCCCGCCCATCCGCTTCAAGGGCTTGAGCTTTGGCGAGGACGGCGTATGCGCCCTCGGCTTTCAGGTGGTTGGTTCGGGTGGCGTAGGTCATGGTTAGTTTCCAGACCTGACAGGTTTTTAAAACCTGTCAGGTCTCATTATTTAATTCAACAATTTCTTCAGATCATCAAATTCATCATCTTTGATGGTGAACCAGTTCTCGGGCTGCGGGAAGGTTTTGTCGCTGACTTCGTTCGCGTAAGCGGTCAAGCCATTCAAAATAACTTCACCGGCGTTGCCGTAAACTTTTGCCATTTTAGGTTTGAACTTGGGATAAAGCCCGAACATATCATGATAGATCAGGAGTTGACCGTGCGCGTCGGGACCGGAACCAAGGCTCATAATGAGACAGTTGTCGGCGGCTTCGGTGATCATTGCCGTGACGCGGTCGGGAACCATTTCGAGCAAGATCAACGATGCGCCCGCTTCTTCGAGGGCTTTGGCATCATCCATGATCTGTTTTGCCTGCGCCGCGCCGCGCCCCTGCACCCGGAAGCCGCCGAGGGCTGCCACGCTCTGCGGGGTGAGACCAAGATGCCCAATGGCGGGGATACCGGCATCGACAATTGCCTTGATGCGGGGCGCCATTGCCTTGCCACCTTCGAGCTTGATGGCATCACAATTTGCTTCTGCCATAAAACGACCGGCGTTGCGGACGGCATCTTCGTTGCTGGGCTGGTAGCTCATATAGGGCATATCGCCAACGAGGAAGACATTCGGGGAGCCGCGACGAACGGCTTGCGTGTGACGGATCATATCTTCCATCGTGACGGGCAAGGTGCCGTCGTAGCCGAGCATGGTCATACCGAGGCTGTCGCCGACGAGGATCATGTCGATGCCCGCTTCTTCTTGAAAATGGGCGGTGGGGTAATCGTAGCAGGTCAGCCAGGAAATCGGCTCGTTTTTGGAAGCCTTGGAAAAAAGGGTTCGCAGGGTTACTTTCTTACGGTCACTCATTGGGGTTTGCTCCTTATTGAGTTTCAATATAAAAACAGGACATTGGGAATTGTATATCTCAACGCCCTTTTCTACTAGTGATTTTTTGCATATTCTAAAGCCTGCGACAGATCAGCAATAAGATCATCTGCATCTTCAATACCTACTGAATAGCGGATCAGGGTTTCGGGGATGCCCATCGCAGCGCGTTGTTCTTGAGAGACTTCTACATGGCTGGTTGTGCGCGGCGGACCGGCAACAGTCTCTACTGTGCCCAAGTTTGCAGCAAGATGCGCATATTTCAAACGTGGCAAAAAAGTGCGGATGTTGTCAAAGTCGCCTTTCAAGAAGAAACTCATCATCCCGCCAAAACTGCGCATTTGCTTTTTGGCGATCTCATGGTTTTCGTGCGTTTCCAAGCCCGGATAGAAGACATCTTCAATAAAGGGATGGGCTTTCAGGAAGCGAGCGATCTTCATTGCCGATTCGCTCTGCCGTTCAATGCGCAATGCCAGCGTTTTGATTCCGCGGATCATTAGATAAGCCGCCATTGGGTGCAATGTTGCACCATTGATCTCTCTGTAAGCGTAGGCTCCTTTTACGATCTTTTCAGAGCCACACAGAACGCCGCCCAAAGCATCTGCGTGACCGCCGATATATTTGGTTGCGCTATGGATAACACCATCTGCGCCCAAGCTGATTGGATTGGTATTGATGGGCGTAGAGAAAGTATTGTCTACAAGCACGATTGCACCCGCATCATGCCCTGCTTTTGCCAAACGTTCAATATCAACCACTTTCAAGGTTGGGTTGGTTGGCGTTTCCAGATATAAAACATCGCAGCCCTTCGCCACAGCCGCTTCGATGGCTTCATGGTCGGTGGTGGGGCAAAGAGCTACATCCACATTCAGGCGTGGCAGAAATCGCGTAAAAATCTCGTTTGTTCCACCATAAGTATCTTTTACTGACACAACGCGGTCACCGGGTTTGAGCAGGGAATAGAGCGTATTGCTAATCGCCGCCATACCCGTTGAGAAACTCGTTGCGGCTTCCGCGCCTTCGAGTTGGCGCATCTTCTCTTCAAAGACTGTCACAGTTGGGTTGGTATTGCGGCTATAAATATGCCCTTCAGCTTTTCCAAGAGCGACATCCAGCCAGGTATCCAAATCTTTATAGCCATAACTTACACTATGTGCTACCGGAACTTGTGTGGTTCGTTCCCAGCCGTCTTTTTTCTCCTCGCCGCTCCAGATAGATAAGGTACCAAAGCCGGGATTCTTTTCTTCACTCATCGTTTTTTTTCTCCGTCAATTTACAAACAGGATAGAAGGACTTGCTTGCACTTGATGTATCAAGCGATACATACGTAATTTTAGCTGGCTTCCGTTTAAAGAGCTAGCAGGTGGCGAAAGAGAGATTTCTGCGCAACGCAGTACAACCAAAATCTTGCACAAAACTAATACAAGCATAAAGCTTTGACGGTATAATGGCATTCTATATACAAATCGCCCCCCGGGTGACTGAAATTTAGTATGATAAGAGAAACTCGAATGCTAAAAAAAGAACCGGGTTTCTTTTATTTTGTTGTCCTTCAGTTTTGAAGAAGGAGTACGCGATGTCAAAGATCATCCGTAAAATCGTAAAACGATCTGATATAAAAAAAGACCATCACCCCGTTAAGCAGGCACTTGGCTGGCAAATGCAGGTGCGCTCAAAGGTCTGGAGTCCGCCAACGGATATGTACGAGATAGAAGATGCGTATATTATTCGAATGGAAATCGCCGGAATGCGCGAGGAAGATTTCACGGTAAGCGTTGAAGGCAGTTTTCTGGTCATAAGCGGTAACAGGCCCGATGTCCAGGAGCGACGCGCCTACCATCAGATGGAGATCCGCTGCGGCAGATTTTCCAGTGCGGTCAGTTTGCCTGGACCGGTTGATCTTGAAAATGCCAATGCAGCTTACGAAGATGGTTTTTTTGTCGCTACATTACCAAAATTAAAGCCTAATCAGATCGCGATAGAGGAAGAATAAAATTATGAGTGCCTCACGCTGGCATACAAATATTGCCGACTGGTTTGATTGGATATGGGAAAACGACGCCTCTCTTATGGAATATTTACTACCTTCACTTTTTTCTGATCTTAAGAAAAACGCCGATGATGATTCATCGGGCGATTCGGGTTTAAGCGATATCGAAATGCCAGATACCCTGCCAATTTTACCTTTGCGCGGTGTGGTTATTTACCCGCAAACCGCTGCCCCGTTAACAATTGGGCAGCCACGCTCGGTAAAGCTGGTGGATGATATTCTCGCAGGGAATAAGCTTGTGGGATTGGTCGCCAGTCGCAACCCTGATCTGGATGAGCCAGGTCCCGACGACCTTTACAATGTGGGGACGATTGCCACCGTTCATCGGCTGCTGCGTGCGCCCGACGGAACGATCCGTTTACTTGTGCAGGGTCTTGAGCGTTTTCGCCTTGGCGAGATGGTTGAAACCGAGCCTTACCTGAAAGCAAAAATTCATCTTGCGCCCGACATCGAAGAAACCGGCTTACAAGTGGATGCACTGGCACGCAACGCCCGCGATCAATTTTCACAAATTGCTGAACTGATCCCCTCTTTCCCTGAGGAATTAATTAACTCCATTTCTGATTTAGCAGACCCGCTAGAGAGCGCTTATACCATTGCAAACTTCCAACGTATGGAGTTGGATGATGCACAGGAAATTTTAGAGATTGATTCAACTGAATTGAAATTACGCAAATTGGTTGGCATCTTGGTGCGTGAGAATCAGGTTTTGCAGCTGGGACAGAAGATCCAGAATGAAGCACGCGGCGAAATTGAAAAGGTACAGCGCGAATATTTCCTGCGTGAGCAACTCAAGGCCATTCAAAAAGAGCTTGGCGAACGTGATGAACAAGCCGTTGAAGTTGAAGAATTTAGCAAGAAGATCGCCGAAGCCAAAATGACAGAGGAGGCCGAAAAGCAGGCACTCCACGAATTGGATCGAATGTCGCGTTTGCCAACGGCTGCTGCTGAATATGGGGTGATCCGCACCTATTTAGATTGGCTGGTTTCCTTGCCTTGGTCAAAGGGGACGGTGGACAATCTTGATATTACGCACGCCCGCGATGTTCTGAATCACGATCATTACGGCTTGGAAGACGTAAAAGAACGAATTTTAGAATTTCTTGCAATTCGCGGTTTGCGCATCAAGCGCAAGGATACACTCAAGAAAAGCAAGGATATGATCCGGCGCGAGCGCGAGGGCGTCATCCTTTGTTTTGTAGGCCCACCTGGTGTTGGAAAAACTTCGCTGGGACGCTCTATCGCCCACGCGATGGGACGCGAGTTTATCCGCATATCATTGGGCGGCGTGCGCGACGAAGCCGAGATTCGTGGGCATCGTCGTACGTATATTGGTGCCCTGCCGGGACGCATTTTGCAAGCCTTGCGGCGTGCTGAAACGAAAAACCCTGTTTTCATGCTGGATGAAATTGATAAGCTGGTTGCTAACACACAAGGCAATCCTGCTTCTGCATTATTGGAAGTGCTTGACCCTGAACAAAATTCAGAATTCCGTGACCATTACCTTGAAGTTGCTTACGATCTTTCGCAGGTCATGTTCATTACGACAGCGAACACGCTCAGCACGATCCCGCGTCCGCTGCTGGATCGTATGGAAGTCATCTTCCTTTCTGGCTATACCGAGCAAGAGAAGATCGCGATTGCAAAGGGCTATCTTATCCCACGTCAGATTTTAGAAAATAGCCTTTTCAAAAAGGAAGTTCGCTTCACAGTTGCGAGCTTGCGTAAGATCATCAGCCAGTATACGCGTGAAGCCGGTGTTCGAAATCTGGAACGTAAGATCGGTTCGGTTTGCCGCAAGATCGGTACGATTATTACTGAGGGAAAAGAATATTCCCCGAAGATAACGCCGGAAGCAGTTGAAGAATATCTCGATCATCCCATTTACTTGGATGCAGAAGACCTGAAGAAGCGCATTTCGATCCCGGGTGTGGCTGCCGGCTTAGCCTGGACCGCCTATGGCGGCAATGTACTCATTATCGAAGCAAGCAGCATGGCGGGTTCAAAAGGCTTCCAGATCACTGGTTCCTTGGGCAACGTGATGCAAGAATCAGCGCGTGCTGCGCTCTCTTATGTTCGTTCGCGTGCTGAAGATCTGGGCATTGATCCTGAATTTTATGATAAGACCGATATCCACCTCCACCTTCCGGCAGGTGCACAACGCAAAGATGGTCCCTCCGCAGGCGTAACAATGATCACTGCGCTTGTCTCCTTGCTTTCAGGGCGCAAAGTCAAGAAGGAAGTCGGGATGACAGGTGAGATCACCTTGCGTGGACGTGTCCTCCCGATTGGTGGCTTGAAAGAAAAAGTTCTTGCAGCGCATCGCTTCGGTTTGCGCACGATCATTTTGCCGAAACGCAACGAAGTTGATCTGGATGATATTCCTGATGAAGTCAAGAAAGTAATGACCTTCATCCCGGTCGAAACCGTAGACGAAGTTCTTGAAGCTGCTCTCGAAAAGAGAGTTGTCAGAAAGAAAAAAGTCACCAAGAAAAGCGAGTAAGAAAATGCCAAAAGTATTTCTGGCTGAAGACGACCAGACTATGGTTGTTTTGTTACAAACATTATTAGGCATTGAGGGCTTTGAAGTAATCAGTATTGATGTTTCTGCAGGTGACTTGCTTTCTGTATTAAAGCAGGATATTCCGAAAATTCTCTTGCTCGATGTTAATCTTCCTGGTCAAAGTGGTTTGGATATTGCGCGTGAAATGCGTCAGAATGCACTCTTTGAAAACACCCGCATTATCATGGTATCAGGGATGAGCCTTGAAAAAGAATCCCTTAAAAGCGGTGCCGACCATTTCCTGCTCAAGCCCTATATGCCTGACGAACTGATCGAGATTCTTAAAAAATATTCATAATAACCCAGATACCTGAAATGCAGACTCAAGCCAGAATATCCATTCGCCCCTTTTCTTTTCCTGAAGATTACAAGGATGTATACACCCTCTGGGAAAGATCAGGCGATGGAATTCATCTGCGCCGATCAGATTCTCCTGCTGAAATAGAGAAGAAAATCGCTCGTGACCCGGACTTGTTTCTGTTAGCCGAAACAGCAGATTCGGTGATTGGCGCGGTAATGGGTGGCTTCGATGGACGGCGCGGGATGATGTATCATCTCGCGGTTGCGCCTGAATATCGCCGCAAGGGAGTCGCAAATCTTCTCGTCGATGCGCTCGAAGTGCGGCTCAAAGCCAAAGGCTGTATCCGCTATTATTTGCTCGTCACCAAAGATAACGAAGAAGCCATCCGCTTTTACCAAGCGCGTGGCTGGGAAAATATGGACGATCTCTACGCTTTTGCCAAGGACTTGGATTAATGAAACTTCGTGTGGGTATACTAACCGTCTCTGACCGTTCATGGCGTGGTGAACGCGATGATGCTTCCGGTCCCCTTTTGGTTGAGATGGTGCAAGAAAAAAAATGGGACGTCGCTGAAGCACTCATCGTTCCTGACGACCTCGATGTACTTCGTGATACGCTCTCCCTTTGGGCAGATAGCGGAGATATGGACTTGATCCTCACCACTGGCGGCACAGGTTTCGCCCCGCGAGACATCACACCCGAAGCCACGCGCTTTGTTGTCGACAAACTCGCGCCCGGGCTTGCTGAAGCCATGCGCGCCGAAAGTCTAAAGGTCACCCCCCACGCTATGTTATCGCGCTCTATCGCCGGAATTCGGGGGCGCGTACTCATTATTAACTTGCCGGGCAGTCCCAAGGCAGCGCGCGAAAACCTGCAAGTTATTCTGCCTGTATTGGGGCATGCCATCCAGCTGTTGCGAGATGATGAAAACGCTGAAGCGGGTCATTAAAGCCTGATATAATCGCGCTGTTGAAAATTTATGTATGATTGGAAGGTTATTTTATGATTGATGCAAATGCACTACGCAAAGGGGTTATTTTCGAACTGGACGGCGTTCTTTACAAAGTAAAAGATTATCACCATAACAAGACCGCACGTGGCGGCGCGACGATCCGTGTCAAGGCGTTAAACCTGCGCAGCGGTGCCAACATCGAACGTACGTTCAACTCTGGTGAACGTGTTCAGGATATTCGCCTGGATTACCACAAAGTGCAATATCTATATAATGATGGAGAGTTTTACTATTTCATGAATAATAAAACCTTCGAGCAGCCTGCGATCAGTAAAACAATGCTGGGTGAATTGGTCGGCTTCCTGAAGGAAGGTTTAGATGTTAAGCTGACCTTTTACGGTGAAGAACCCTTGGATGTTGAATTGCCCACATCTGTTGAGCTTGATGTTGTAGAAGCTGAAGTTGCCGTGCGTGGCGATACTGCCACAGGAGTCACCAAAAAAGTGACCTGCGAAACAGGCTTGGAAGTGCAAGCACCAAACTTCATCGAGGTAGGGAATACAATTAAAGTTGATACGCGCACAGGGGAATACCTGACTCGCGTCTAAGAGTTTTTCTAACTGGAAGATAATGTCCCCGCAAGGGGACATTATCTTATAACGCAGGAGGTTTAAATGCGTACCCCCGCCGGATTTGAATGCCCTCATTTTTACGGAGACTACCATCGTGGACGAGACCACGAAGAGTGTCGTTTGTTGGAAGCTTCACAGCCCCCTCAGGCCTGGGTAGCAAGTCTCTGCGAGACTTGCCCGGTGCCAGGCATTTTGCGTGCCAATGCTTGCAAAACCATGCACTTGAATGCAGAAGTGACACGCTCTGTTTTCGATCTTTTTCAACGGCGTGTGCAAATTAGTGCTTTTTGTGAAAAAACAGCTAGAGTTGTTGATCAGCCGGAGATCGGTTGTGGCGAGTGCCACCCTTTGCCGCCTATTTTCAAGGTGAAAGAATGACCCTGACCCTATTATTCGACCTCGACGATACCCTGCTCGACGCGAATATGGACGAATTTATCCCTGCCTATTTTCACGCTTTGGGGAAGGCAATGTCTCCTTATGTTGCCTCTGAAGAAATGCTCAAGCACCTAATGGTTGGCACAAATGCGATGGTCTCTCATGATAGCCCGGATGAAACCTTGCAGGATGTTTTTGAGCGCGATTTTTACCCACATTTTGACACAGGGCGAGATATTCTCGATCCCGCAATTGCTCAATTCTACGCCGAAATTTTCCCGACTTTAGCATATCTCACTAAACCGCGTCCCGAAGCAGTGGATCTGGTCGAGTGGGCGTTTGCGCAAGGGCATCGCGTGGCGATCTCCACAAATCCGCTTTTCCCGCGCGCAGCGATCGACCATCGTTTGCGTTGGGCGGGCTTGGCACCAGAAAAATATCCCTTTGAAGTGATCTCTTCTTTCGAGAGCTTCCACTTTAGCAAACCAAACCCTGCTTATTTGGCAGAAGTTTTAGGACAAATGGGTTGGCCTGAAGGGCCTGTTCTTGTCGTGGGTGATGATGAAGTACGCGATATGCTCGCCGCTGAAGAATTGGGGCTTGCCATGTACTGGATCGCAGATGAAGATGCTCAGATCCCCGAAGGACGCGCACCTATTGCTGGACGGGGAAGCATTGGAGGGGTACGTTCGTGGATAGAGTCTCTCGACAAAGAGATGCTCTTGCCTCGGTATCAAGCCAAAACGTCGATCGTCGCGACGACTAAGGCTGTTCCCGCAATTTTGAAGCAACTCCTTAAAGATATCCCAAATGAAAAATGGATTTACTCTGCTAACCCCGATGAATGGAATATAACTGAGATTTTAGGACATTTACGTGATGTGGAACGGGAAGTAAATTTGCCGCGTATTCAAACTTTTTTGCATGAAGAGAATCCTTTTATCACTGCAGATGATACAGACCTATGGGTTGCCGAGCGTGGTTATGCCCAAAAGGATGGTGAAGCTATCCTGCATGATTTTATCGCTACCCGTTTAGATACTATTGCAGCTTTAGAAGGTTTATCAGAATTTGACTGGCAGCGTTCAGGACGCCACGCCATTTTTGGGCCGATCACCTTGCAGGAGCAATTGGGGTTCACGGCAGAGCACGATCGCGTTCATATTCGACAGGTTTATAACACGCTGAAGAAACGCAAAAAATAGAGAGATTTATGTCTCGCCAAGATAGATTACAGGTTGCGATCGCCAAAGCTAAAGCGGGACATGAGCTAAGTGCCCGCGATCTCTTCTTGGATATTGTGCACGACGAGCCTGATAACAAATTAGCGTGGCTTTGGTTAGTGGGTTTGTTGGACAATACCGATGATCTGATCAGTGCTTGTGAGAATATCCTGCGCATTGGCCCTGCTGATGCACGTGTTCAACGACGCTTGGGTGAGTTGCGTCGTACACAGAAAGCCCAGCTTGAGAGCTGGACCGATGAGAAGTTGCGTGAAGCCTCTTCTCTGTTGAAGGATGGGGAAATTGATTTTGCTTTGATCCGCCTGCGAGAAATTCTAAAAAAAGTCCCTCGTGCCGAACGTGCTTTGGCATTGCTGGCCAAATATTCGCCAGACCTGAACGAGCAAGTGCAAGCATTAAAAGACCTTTCTGTACTTGACCCGCAGAACGAGCAAAAAAGGGCTGTGCTTGAGCGGTTGCATTATTTTAAGGAACATCCTCTGGAGTTGGCAGCACTCTATGAAGAACGTGGTGAATGGGATAAGGCCATAAAGGTCTTTGATGGGGTGGCGACAAATACTAGTGGTCGACGTGAATGGGATCATGTTATGCGCGAGGTTAGTCGGTTGGAATATCTCCAAAAAGAGCGTATCGCATATGTTTCGCCGCTTTTGTCCATTATTCGGCTTACGGCAGGGCCACCTCTTCTTTTCTTCTTTTTGATCGTCACGCAGGTTGGCTACGATTTTAGCTATTTTACCCTTGTGATGGGGCTGGAACTCCTGGCGGTTGTTGCCGGAGCCTTTTTGCTGGCTTTGGCAACAATTGGTGGGGAGCACACTTTGTGGCGCCGATTGGGGAATGCAGCAGGCAGAGCTACTAAACCGCTTCGCTTGCTTGTCGGAGTGGTGGGGATGTTGATTATCTTGCTACCTTTTGTGCTTTTGGGCATTGAGGCTGTTCAGCGTTGGTATTCAGTTTTTGATTATTTGGGATTTGAATGGTGATAAGCAATGTTTCCTCTTAATGATACAGAGCCGAATCGCTATAGCGACATTCCCGTAATGACATTGCTCTTGATCTTTACCAATGCTCTTATCCACTTTGTATTCCCTATTTCAGAGCGTATTCCGCATTTATTTATTGCCACAGTCCCTGCGATGGTTTTTGCGCGTGTGAGTGGTGGGTTCCTGACGGGGCTGGTTTCCATGTTTTTGCACGGCGGTTTCTTTCATCTTTTTGGAAATATGTTTTCTTTATGGGTATTTGGCCGCCGTGTTGAAGATGCCTGTGGCCCCTGGCGCTTTTTACTTTTTTATCTTTTAGTGGGCTTTGGATCAGATCTTATCTATGTTTTTGTAAATGCTCGATCTGAAATTCCTGTGATCGGCGCGAGCGGAGCTGTTTTCGGTGTGATGGGCGCTTACCTGATTTTATATCCACAGGGGCGTATTCGCACCTTGATCTTTTGGCTGAGCTTCATCCCCTCTTGGCCCAGGTTGCGTGCTTATTGGGTGGTTCTTTATTTTTTTGCTTTACAGATCATTCCAGCAATGGATATTTTGCTCA
>Ga0209042_1000633_pt1 | contig 34967 bp, 34 predicted proteins | sample SaaInlV_200m_DNA_6_FD_184649 | JGI IMG/M metagenome (GOLD analysis project Ga0209042, IMG submission 184649) | Marine microbial communities from expanding oxygen minimum zones in the Saanich Inlet - SI037_S2LV_200m_DNA (SPAdes) (version 2) | ecosystem: Environmental > Aquatic > Marine >...
CCCAGTTTTCTGCTCCACAAATCACTGCGCACAGCGCGATGGCGATTATGTCCACTAATTTATGCTCTTTTGTTCGGTCTACACGTGGGTCGGTTAGTTGTCCAAAGTGCTTTTCTATCGCCTTCAGTGCTTTTGGGGTCATAGCTATTCTCCTGTTTGCAAGATAGCTATTTTTACCTCAATTTAGATGCAATCGCCCTGCACGGGCGAACCCGTCCCGCCACGAATTTTGAGCGGTAAAGCGATAAAGCGAAAACGTCCATGTTCGATGAGTTTATATAGATTGATCATATTCTCGTAATGAGTGAATCCCAATTCGCCGCAGATATGGTGAACTTCTTTGTTGGAGACTTTGCGCACGCCGGGATTCATCGTCTCCACGCCAAAGGCGGCGATTTGGTGGTCGCCCAGCCAACGGGCGGCATCCGCATTGATACCGGGACCCTGCGCCCAGGCGTCCGTTCCGAAGGTGCGGCGGTAGTGGTCGGTGTAGATCAGAACAGTATCGCCTTTGTGGATTTCCAGCTTATCCTTATCCAATGCTTTTTGTAAATCTTCGATCTCAATCAATTCGCTTAAGCCTTTGTGAGAAAGGTCGAGACAAATCCCTTCTGTGTAGAACATGCTCAAGGGCATGGTGTCGATGGATTGTTCGCGGTATTGGGGCGCCATGTGGTTGAAGGCATCGACATGTGTGCCGGTATGTTCGCCAAGTTCAAGTTTGTTGACGGAGGGGGAGGGGTTGTCGCTATCTGTGATGCCTTCCCATTCTTCGTGCGAGATGTGCATCGTGATCTTTACTTCCGGCAGGCGCGAGAAGACGGGCATCCCGCTGTAGATTTCCTGGCTCAAATCGATAATTTCTGGCATGAGGGGTTCCTTTTGAAAGTTGCGACCGCCACGTCAGGCTAAAGCCTTCCTCGCGGAGACATTCTAAATTCTATTGACTGTGCTCGCTTAAAGCAAGAAACGACGTCCTCGCTGGCAGACGAGGAGGTCGCTTCCTGATGGACCTACAGGACTCGTTTTCCTACTTCAAATTTTTATCAAGAGAACAGAAACCCGCTCCCTTGTAAATCCCAATAAAATTAGGAGAAATCTTCATAGCGTACATTCACGATCCAGAAATATGAAAGAGACGTAAAAACCATTCTTTCAAAGCCTTCTTCCAATCCGACGTCTTATCGTCGGTTGCGGAGAAAGGTAGGGATATCGAGATCGTTCTCGCTATATTTCTTCGGTTGCGCTTTTTCCTGTGCTGGAGCACTGCGTTCTACAGGTGCACCAACGCTGACGCTTTCACGCGTCTCGTTCACAAAATGCGCCAAATCTTTTTTCTCTTCCACGCGTCGGGTAGGGCGCAGGATGCGGCGCGGTACGCCGCTGCGCTCAAAACCTGTTGCGATGACCGTGATGCGGATATCGTCGCCCATAGTTGGGTCAATAACTGCGCCGAAGATCATGTTCACGTCGGGGTGTGCTGTTTCACGGATAATGGCTGCTGCCTGATTGACCTCGAAGAGCGTCAATTCAGAGCCGCCAGTCACGTTGAATAGGACGCCGCGTGCGCCGTCGATGGTGATGTCCAATAATTGGCTGGTAATCGCCTGCTCGGCAGCTTTGCGGGCACGCTCGTCGCCTGAACCTGTTCCCACCGCCATAAGCGCGGCGCCACCCTCAGACATGATCGTCCGCACGTCCGCGAAATCTAGGTTGATGAGACCCGGAATGGTGATCAATTCCGAAATACCCTGAATACCCTGATGCAAAACCTCGTCCGCCATGCGGAAAGCATTTTGCAAGCTGGCACGTTTATCTGCAAGTTGCAGCAAACGATCATTGGGAATGGCGATCAATGTATCGGCATGTTCTTTCAATTTGCTGATACCTTCCTCAGCCGATTGCATACGGCGCGAACCTTCAAAGGTGAAAGGGCGGGTGACCACGCCAATGGTCAAAGCGCCGGATTCTTTGGCGATCTGCGCAATAGCGGGGGCTGCGCCAGTACCAGTGCCGCCGCCCATACCAGCGGTGATAAAGACCATATCGCTGCCTTTAAGCGCCGCATACAGGTCATCGGCTGATTCTTCAGCAGATTTGCGCCCGACCTCAGGGTCACCGCCTGCGCCAAGTCCACGCGTTAGCTTATCGCCAAGGCGTACACGGGTGGGGGCTTTCGAGAGCATTAGGGCTTGGGCATCGGTATTCACGGTGATAAATTCAACACCCTGAATGCCTTCAGCCATCATACGATCAACGGCATTTGAACCGCCGCCGCCAACGCCGATCACTTTGATCCGTGCGAAAGCTTCTGAATTTGTTGCTTTTTTCGAGTCCATCATTTTCTCCTTTTCTTACGGTCGTACTTTATCTGCCAGATAAATTACGTTTCTTTTCCCGCCCCCTCTAACTCCCCCTGTAAACAGGGGATGCTAAGTAGGGGCTTTGGGAAATTAAGGCAAAAGCCTTTTCAACCAATCTTTTGCGCCGTTCAGGTCGATCATTGGCTTTCCTTTTGAACGGCTTCTGCGACCTTGCCCTAAGGCAAGCTCGTTTTTTTGCATTTTCAACGCCCAACGCAGCAGACCTACGCTGGTCGAATATGCCGGTGAATAGAGTTGATCGGTCATCCCGATCAGGTCTTCGGGCTGCGCAATGCGGACAGGCATCCCCAGCACGTCGCTGGCGAGATCGCGGATGGCGGGCAATGCGCTTGAGCCGCCTGTGAGTACCATCCCTGCCGGAAGTAGCCCATCGTAGCCAGAGCGTTTGATCTCTTGTAGCGAGATCTCGAAGATCTCTTCCACCCGTGCTTCGATAATATGTGCCAATTCCTGGCGATTGATCTGGACGGCTTTATCTTCGCCGAAAGGACGTACTGCAAAATAATCTTCTGCGCCAACTTCGGCGCGGATGGCGTAGCCCTGTTGGAGCTTGATCTCTTCAGCTTGAGCGACAGGCAATCGTAAGCCATGCGCAATATCTGCGGTGACATGGTTACCGCCAACGGCCAAGACCATCGTATGCCAGACTTTGCCGTCCACATAGATCGCCATATCGGTTGTGCCGCCGCCAATATCGCAGACCACTGCGCCCATTTGGCGTTCGCTATCGGTGAGTACTACTTCTGCTGAAGCAAGCGGATTGAGTACAAATTGCTGTACTTCTACACCTGCTGCACCTACGCATTGACGTAGATTTTCAACTGTTGCCGTAGCAGCGGTGATGATATGCGTTTCCACTTCGAGACGGTAGCCGTGCATCCCGATGGGGGAGCGGACGCCATCTTGGCCATCAATGCTGTAGCCGCGCTGCACAACGTGGATCACTTCGCGGTTGTGGGGGATAGCCACTGCACGAGCAGAGTCGAGCGCGCGCGCCAGATCATATTCGTCCACAACTTCGCCGCTGATCGAGACCACGCCGCGGCTATTGATCGAAGAGACATGCGCACCAGCCATGCTGACCAGCGCAGAAGTGATCTCTAGCCCTGAACTTTGTTCAGCGCGTTCCACCGAGCGGACGATGGCCTGTGATGCCGCATCGAGATCAACGATCACGCCCTTACGGATGCCGCCAGAAGGCTCGATGCCCACGCCTAAAATACGCAGCGCGTTACCATCTTCCACGCGTCCAACCAGCGTGCAGATTTTTGTTGTGCCTACATCAATGCCAACGACGATCTCTTCCATCTTAATGCTCCGTCCTGTAATAGGGCGTGTGCGGATACTCGATATTTACCAAAACTGGTCGGATATTATTCTGTACAAACCAATTTGTCATGGTTTCATAAAGACGTAATTTTAACCCAAAATCCTCAGTGATATCACCCAATTGCACTGTCCAGCCACGTGGGTCTGTCCAGCCAAGAGCCGACTCGGGATCGTAAATGATCGGTGTACCTGCTGGCACAAAAGCGACCAGTGCGCGCAACGATGCGACTACGGCCGGGTCAATATAGGCAGGTGGCGCCAATTCGTTGCGGGTAGCTGCATCCATAACGGGAGCAGGTGGAGGTCCAAGTGCGCTGACGGTGATCAGTCCATCCACTTGCGCATTTGCGCGGAAGGCGATCCCTTCTGCATCGATCCAGGCCATGCCGCTATCCTGCTGCCAGATGAGCACCGGTACGCGCTCGCTGACGTATACGCTCACGATGTTGGGCAGGCCGACCGTTATCTCGACAGTTTTCAGGCTTGGATGGCTGAGCAATAAACGGCGCTCCAGCGTTTGCGGAACGAGAGAGAAGATCGGTGTGCCGCTCAGGTCGAGGGCGTTGCTGATCTCTTCGCTGGCGAGATATTGATTGCCGTTGATCTGCGGCGAGGTGACCATAAAGTAGGGTGCTGTCCACATGAGATAGAGTGCTACGCCGAGCAGGATCGTTAAAAATGCAGAGGCAGCGCGCCACTCGATACGGATGGCAGGCATGGAGATGGACCGCAACGCCTCGTTCGGTGGGTTGAGTGTGAGGGTTTCAGCGGCATAGATGCGCGTTTTTGGTTTGCGCTTTGCACCGCCGACGAAACTGGTTTTTTTCGAGGGGCGAAGCGGCTGCACGGGTTTTAAAACGGGCATTTCGCTGACCTTTTCTGCTCGTTCTGCAGCGCGTCGCTGGCGAACCAGTTCTGCTCGAGTGGGGTTTTGTTTTTCGCTCACGCGTTACTCCGAAATCGTCGTTCTGTGCGGTCACGGTCGGCTTTGCGCTCGAGCGCAAGCTCGATCAGGCGGTCGATAAGTTGTGGGTAGGGCAGACCGCTGGCATCCCAAAGTTTGGGGTACATGCTGATGGCCGTGAAGCCAGGAATGGTGTTGACTTCGTTTAGGTAAAATTTGCCATTGTCTTTGTCGAGCAAAAAGTCGACGCGCGCCATGCCGGCGCAGTCAATCGCTTTATAGGTTTGGATGGCGATCTCACACATGGTCTCAGCAGTTTCTGCGGGGATGGGTGCGGGGATCATCAACCCGGATGTGCCATCCACGTATTTTGATTCGTAAGAATAAAACTCACGGCTTGGTTCAACTTCGCCGGGGACAGAGGCTTGCGGGTGGTCATTACCCAAAACACTGATCTCGATCTCGCGGGCGTTGATGCCGCGCTCGATCAAGACTCGACGGTCGAATTGAGCAGCTTCCATAAGCCCTTCGCTCAGGCTGGATGGATTATCACATTTGCTTACGCCAACCGATGAACCCATATTGGCAGGTTTGACAAAAACAGGATAGCCAAGGCCTTCGATTTTTGAGATGACGGCACGTATATCATTTTCAATTTCTGAGCGCAATGCCATTACGGACTCTACAACGGGGATATTATTGGCGATCATCACATCTTTGAAGATGCCCTTATCCATACCTACAGCCGCGCCGGTCACGCCTGCGCCTACATAAGCCACGTCTGCCATTTCGAGCAGCCCTTGCATCGTGCCATCTTCGCTGTAAGTGCCGTGCATCACGGGGAAAACCACATCAAATTCGCTCAGTTTCAAACCTTCTTTGCTGTATATACCAGGCAAAGATGGGTCTCCGGGTAAGATCACAGGGATTAATTCGTCATTCGCTTTGCCAGAAAGGACTGCTAAAGCATTTTCACCGCTTACCCAAGCGCCATCATGCGTGATGCCGATTTGCACCACGTCATACTTTTCAGGGTCGAGTGCGCTCAAGACCGATTTCGCTGACATCAACGAAACCTCGTGCTCACCAGAGCGTCCACCGAAGATGATTGCAATTTTGAGTTTTTTATCCATGTTATTCACCAACAATTTCTATTTCTAGTTCTAAAGACACATCAAACTTTTCTTTTACCGTCTTTTGCGCCAACTCGATCAACGCTCTTACATCCGATGCTTTCGTTTCACCATGATTGACGAAAAAATTTGCGTGAACGGTACTGATCTCCACATTGCCGATCCTCGTGCCTTTTAACCCGGCTGCTTCTATCAACCGTCCGGCGTAATCGCCTTCAGGATTTTTGAACATCGAGCCCATACTTGCGCCAGGGGGCTGCGTATCTTTTCTCTTTTGGATGAAAGACCGCATCCGCTCCTGGATTTGGGCTTGCTCGCCCTTTTTCAACGCCATCTCTGCCGAAAGGATCGCGAATTTAACCGCATCCCTTTTCAATTTGCTGCTACGATAAGCGTACGCCAAATCCGAAACATCCCAGTATTCGCGCCCGGCTTCTGTTAGTAGCTCAACGTAGATTAAATTGCCTGCCATATCGCCATCGAAAGCACCCGCATTGCCATATACTGCGCCGCCCACCGTTCCGGGGACAGTCGCTGCCCACTCCAGCCCGGCCAAGCCACGCGTTGCGGCTTGATTGGCAAGTCTACTCATCATTACGCCCGATTCTGCGATCACAGAAGGGCTTTCGTTTTCGATAAAGCGAATTGCCTTGGCTTTGTTCAGCACGACCACGCCGCGAAAACCTTCATCACTGACGAGCAGATTTGAGCCGCCGCCAAGCAATAAATAAGAGGCGTCCATATCCCAAAGCTGAGAGACGATCTCTGCCAACTCATCAGCAGAATTAGCGATAACCAACGCATTCGCATCTCCACCGATCCGCGCAGAGGTATAGGCCGCCAGAGAAATATTCTCTTGCAACTTATCGCCAAAGGCGTCACGGAGGGTGGAAATGGATAGTGTTGTCATTGTTTCTCTACAGTTCCTGAGCGGAAGGCGACTGCTTTTTGAGCCTGTAGACGAAGGACGGTTCTTCTAGTACCGCTCTTCGTCTATGCCTTCGGCTCCGCTCAGAGACTAATATTTATTCCTTTACTTTTAGATGATCGATCAATCGCATAACCAAATCAGATCTTTGGAAGAGAATATTCGTGTGCGGGCTTAAAGGTTCTTTGCGGAAATCCTTCTTGCCAGGATCAGGCTCGGGGATGTCAAATAACGCCATTGTGAGAGGTGGCATTGCGATCACGTCACTATTGAACTTGCGAAATTCCTCTTTCTTTTTCATCTTCTCTTCCTTTCCTGATTTGCCAAAACGTTCAAGGCTTTCAATACGTCTTGATTGATTTCGTTTGCGTCGCCAGCCGAGAGAACGAGCAATATATCATTGGATTTAAGCTTACTAATCAAATAATGACTTGTTTCTTTTAGCCCAGCGATAAATTTTGCTGAGGGGTGTTGCATGGCTTCCACAACCAGCGCGGACGAAAAATCTTGTTCCGGCTCACGAGATTTGTAGACTTCGACCACAATGACTTGGTCAGCATCGCCAAAGGCTTGAGCGAACTCTTCGAAGAGAAGCTGCGTCCGCGAGTAGGTGTGGGGTTGCCAGACGACCCAAATCCGGGATTCGGGGTGTCGGGCGCGCGCGGCTGCCAAAGTCGCGCGGATCTCGGTGGGGTGGTGGGCGTAATCGTCATAGACCGAAATTCCGTTGATCTCGCCGAGCAACTCGAAGCGGCGTCCGGTTCCGGCGAAGCGTCCCAGTGCATCTGCTGCATCTTTGAGGGATAATCCCAAGTAGGCAATTACACTCATTACAGCTAGCGCATTTAAGACATTGTGCATCCCTGGAACCTGCAACGAGACCTTGGCCGACTGGAATTCAAAATCGAATCCGCCACGAGAATTTGATTGGGCATTGCTCTCCGAAAGACCGTATAGTATTGTTTTTACATTTGCATCTTTCACCAAATCCGCTGCTCCAGCGTCATCACCACAAGCGATGAGCACACCGTTTTCAGGGAGTAAGCTGACGAAATTGACAAAGGCTTCACGGAAGCTCTCGGCTGTCGGATAGATATCGGGGTGGTCGTGTTCAAGATTGGTGACGATACCGATGGTCGGTTTCAGGCCGAGGAACATGCGGTCGTACTCGTCCGCTTCGATAACAAAGGTTTCGCCCTTACCCGCGCGGGCATTCACGTTCATGCCATCAATGACACCGCCCACAATAAAGGAGGGATCTTCTCCAAGTTCTGTTAAAGTCCAGGCCATCATTGCAGTGGTAGATGTTTTTCCGTGCGTGCCAGCGATAGCGATGCCGATCTTGTCTTCCATCAAGCTACCGAGATAATCGGAACGTTTGTAGACGGGGATGCCTGCAGCTCGTGCTGCCACCACTTCGACATTGTGATCGGGAATGGCGGACGAGCGGACGACCAGGTCTGCGCCCGTTATCCGTTCAGCGGCATGCCCGATATATGCGGTGATACCAATTTCACGTAGATCATCGACAAAAGGCGAGTGCTCGCGGTCTGAACCCGTGACCGTTGTTCCGCTCTCCTGAAGGAGGCGGGCGATCGCGGAAAGTCCGCTGCCCCCGATGCCGATGAAGTGTACGTGTGTCATAGTTAGTTGATCGTCTCTTGGTTAGTTGAGTAGTTTAGATATAAACGACAATGATGAAAACAAAGGCAATGATGACTGCAAAATAGATGCCTGGCTCGCCAAGTGCGTAAGGCGGCATCCAGCTCATCATGCGCCCAATAGCTTCAGTAACCTCTGCTGTAGCGGGGTAGAAAACGCCAGGGAAAGGATAGTTGGCTTCATTCAGATATGCCCAAAGCGTGCCGATGACCAAATAGCCGTTAACCGCGCCCATTACCGCGCCAAAGAGTGCATCTTGTAGTTTTTCTTTGCGAGCTTTACCTGCCAGGCGTTCTACGCCAACTGTTTGGTATCCGAAATAAACTAAAGCGATCGTGATCCAAATGCGGATCCAGAAATAGGAGGTGTCGGTGCCGGGCAGGTTGATGATCATGGGTACGTATTTGCGAAGCAAATAATTTAACGCCAATGCTAAAATAACACTGAAGCTAACCAATAATTCTTTTGCCCAGCCACGCATAGCACCGATAACGGCAAATAAAATTACATACATCCAGAAAATATAAATTAAATTAACCATAATTCTTATCTCTTTCTGGCAATTGCCAGCAATTCCTGCGCAATATTTTCTGCGGCTTGTGGGCGGGATAAGGCTTTCATCGCGATGTGCATTTCATTCAGCTTTTGCGAGTTATCCAGTAAATCGCTTACGAGTGAGAGTAAATTTCCTTGTAAATCTTCATCTCGAATCATCCGTGCTGCGCCTTTGTCTTCCAAATATTCGGCGTTCACTTTTTGGTAGCGCCACGCATATGGATACGGGACGAGTAGCGCGGGCAGCCCAAAAAGTGGGAATTCACCGAGTGATGATGCGCCTGCGCGGGAGATGACCAGATCAGCAGATGCGAGGGCTGCGCCCATCTCTTCGTGGAGATAATCGAAAGCGCGATACCTTTCGGCTTGCTGCGGTGCAAGAGTATTCCGAGCATTTTGCACTGTCTCCCAATCCAATTTTCCACTGATGTGAACGACTTGCGTCTTCTCAAGCAGGGCGGGGAGATTGGCGATAAGCGCATTATTGATCGAGCGTGCGCCCTTACTGCCGCCAAAAACGAGTAAGACGGGTTCATCTGCATTCAAATCGAACTTTTTGCGAGCGGAGGCTTTTTCCCATTGCGTTAATTCGTTGCGCAGGGGGTAGCCTGTCGTCACGATCCGCTCTTTGCGGGAGAAGTAGGCCGAAGATGTCGGGGCGGTGACGGTGATCTTATCCGCGAACCAAGCCAATGCCTTGAGGGCGAGTCCGGGTTCGATATCTGGCACACAGAGCAAACTGGGGATGTTAATCCCTGCGATTGCCATCGGCACTGCTACATATCCGCCAGTGAAGAAGAGTACGTTGGGTTTGAACTCGCGCAAAATCTTGCGCGAGGCGAGTACGCCACGCATCAATTTGACGATGTTTTTTGGTAAGGTTCGCAAACCAACGCCATGTACACCGGCAGCGGGAATGGTGGCAAAGGGAATCCCTTGCCGTTCGACGAGTGCGGCTTCCATGCCGCCTTCGCCGCCAACCCAGAGGGTTTCGACGCTTTCGCGTGGTAATTTAGCGAGAACGGCGAGTGCGGGTGTAACCCCGCCGCCCGTTCCGCCTGCGCAAATCAGCAGTCGCACCGAAGGCTCTCCATTCATCTTCTGCTTGTGACTCTTCGCCACGTTGGCGAGAGACGTTGTAAATAATGCCCATGGCTGCCAGCGAGGTAACGAGGCTGGAGCCGCCCGCGCTGATAAAGGGCAGTGCGTTCCCTGCAACCGGTAAAAGCCCGACCATAACGGTCATATTGATGAGGGCTTCGATACCGATCCAAAAAGCGAGCCCAGTTGCCAGTAGTGTGCCGAGCATATCGGGCGCGCGGCGGGCAATGACGAGACTACGCCATATCAAGACTGCGTATAAGAGAATAAGAATACTTGCACCGAAAATACCGAATTCTTCTGCCACGACGGCGAAAATGCTGTCGGTGGGGGGGACGGGCAGCCCGGTGAGCTTGGTGAGACTTTTGCCAATGCCAAGACCTAAAAAGCCACCGTTCACAATGGCCTCGAGCGCACGGCGGACATGGTAAGAAGCATTCATCGGGTCTTTCAGACCAAGCCAATAAAACTCAACACGTTCCTGTCCCTTTTCGCTAAATTGGATCACGACCCAAGCGACGAGTGCAGCCAAGACCATCAGAATAATCAGTTGTTTCATATCTGCGCCAGCCAGAAAGAAAAGCGTCCCGCCGAGGATGAAAACGGTTGCGGTTGCGCTCAGGTCTGGCTGCAGGTAGATCAAGCCGCCGATCAACCCGAGGATGATCGCGAGCGGGATCAAGCCCAATTCGATATTATGCAACTGAGCACGTTTGGCGTAGAGCCAAACTGCCAGATAGATCACGGTGGTTAATTTTGCCAACTCAGAAGGCTGGATCGAGCCGTTATAGACGGTACGTACCGCGCCCAAGCGGAGTTCGCTAATGAGTAAAACACCAATAAGTGCTACAACTGTTCCCAGCATAGAAAGAACGGCTAAACGTCGCCAATAGTGATAGTCGAGATGTGAAAGAATAAATGCCGCAGCAATGCCCAAGAGCAACCAAAGCACTTGGCGTTTGAGCATATAGTTAGGACCTTCGCCCAAAATCTCTACCGAATAATCCACGCTCGCAGAATACAGCATTAATAAGCCAAACGCCAAAAGCGTAATGACGGTAATCAGCAGCGGCGCATCTCCGCTTTTAGCAGAGGGGCGCGTGCTGGCTTGGTAGCGTTTATTTACGAAAGCGCGTGTACCCATTTTCTAAAACTTTCTCCGCGTTCTGCGAAATCCTTGAATTCATCAAAACTTGTGCCACCCGGTGAGAGCAAGACCACATCGCCGGCTTCAGCAACTTTGGCTGCGGCAGTTACCGCATCTTCCAATCCAATGCAATGAGAAATCGTATACGGACGTTGTCCTTTTCGATTGCTGCCCAGTGCAACAGCTATTTTTTGCGCAGCTTCGCCAAAAAGCACCACATGATCCACACGTTGGCGGATCAACTCAGCCAGCGCATCCCAGGGGAGTTTTTTGTCGCGTCCGCCGAGCAGAAGTACGATAGGTTCATCAAAAGCGCGTACGGCTGCCATCGTTCGTTCGGGGGCGGTATCAATCGTGTTGTTATACCAAACTGCGCCATTGAATTCACGTACGCGCTCAAGGCGATGATCCACACCCTGAAAATCTTGCAAAGCCGCTTCCATCGCAGCAACGGGCAAGCCAGCCACAACGCTAATTGTGCAGGCTGCCAAAACATTGGCAAAATTATGTTCACCACGCAAACGATTTGATTCTTGCTTGATGAGCGGAAGTTCTGTGCGCCCATCACGGAAGTAGACATATTCTTCGAGCGGATATACGCCCGATTCGCCCTCGGCGAGGGGCTTGCTACCGAAAGTGAGCAGTTTGCCCGGCGAGAAGCTGCGCATCGCAAACGAGCCTTCATCATCTCTGCTGACGATAGCAATATCATCCGCTTTTTGGTTTTGGAGCAAACGTGCTTTCGCAGCGGCGTAAGCCTGCATCGTGCCATGACGGTCAAGATGATTAGGGGTCACGTTCAGCACAGCAGCGATATTTGTCGAGAGAGCCATCTGGTCAAGCTGGAAAGATGAAATCTCAAGAATGGCAAGATCATCTTCTTTCATCTCGTCGACATAATTGAGCAGGGGGTCGCCGATATTGCCACCGACCCAAACCTTATTCTCGCTGTCGCGGAAGGCTTCTTTCGCCATTCTTCCAACGAGAGTGGTCGTGGTGGTTTTGCCCGCCGAACCGGTAATGCCGATGGTGCGGCAAGGTGCGGCTTCAAGAAATACCTGCGTATCGTTCGAGAGATGAATGCCACGTTTTTGAGCTTCTCGTACCAGGGGCAGCGTTAACGGAATTCCGCCTGAAAGGCATACCAGATCTTTATCATTGAGCAAACTCGAAAAATGCGCGCCTAGCATCCATTCCACATCTATATCCTGAAGGGCAGCTTGCTCATCCTTTAGCTCATGCGGCATGCGAATATCATTCAAAGTCACTTTTGCACCGTGCTTTGTGAGATAGCGCGCCAGAGCCAAGCCCTGACGAGCTGCACCGAGAATGAGAATTTGCTTGCTGTTCCAGTTTGTCATCTTTATACCAATGCCAAGCCTATGCCGAACATAGCAGCTAAAAGGCTGATAAGCCAAAAACGCTGTACGACTTGCGTTTCGCTCCAGCCGAGTAATTCAAAATGGAGATGCATGGGTGCCATTTTGAAGAAACGTTTTCCTTCACCGGTAGTTCTGCGGGTTAATTTGAAGTAACCGATCTGGATGATGACGCTCAATGCCTCGCTGACGGGGATGATGGCGATCACGGGAAGAATTGCCCATTGGCCGGTCATCAATGCAACAACGGCGAGGGTTGCGCCAAGCGCAAGAGAGCCTGTATCACCCATGAAGAGCGAAGCCGGATGAACGTTGAACCATAAAAAGCCAAAAAGTGCGCCAACGAGCGTAAAGCAAAATCTTCCTACGAAAACCTGCCCTTGCAACATGGCGATTCCGCCGTAAGCGATGAAAGCAGTTGCTGCGATCAGCCCGGCCAGACCATCTAAACCGTCGGTGAAGTTGATCGCATTTGAGCCGCCAATAATGATAAATGCGGCAACAGGGACATACCAAAAGCCGAGGTCCAGCACAACTTGCACGCCCGGGATGATAAGTTCAGGAACATCGAGCATATATTTCAAAACCGCAGCAATGCTCAGCGCGAGAATGATCTGGAGGATAAGTTTTGTGCGTGCTTTCATCCCATCACCGCGACGTTTACCACGAACGCCTTCCCAATCATCTAGTGCGCCGATGGTCGCGTAGACGAACATGGTGATGAGCGGCATCAGGATCGAGCGCCCTGTGGGCTGCATCCCGATAATGGAAACGGCGTTGAGCATAATGGTGATCAGAGCAACCGGTAAAAGGAAGAGAACGCCACCCATGGTGGGCGTGCCCATTTTTACCTGATGGAAGCCGGGTTCTACAACGCGGATGATCTTCCCGATCTTGAAGTGACGCAGAACCCGGAGTAGAGGTGCGCCCCAGATCACAGTCATCATGAAGCTCAAGCCAGCGAGGCTAAGAGCAAGAGACATTTGCTCCATTATTTTGCCTCCAATGCTGTAACGATTTGATCCATATGTAAGCCGCGTGATCCTTTAAGTAGCAAGCTGTCTTTTTCTGTCAAATTCTTTTTCGACCATTCAATAATCGAGGCTGTGTCTTCAAACTCGAGAATTTTTTCTGTACTCATACCAGCCTGGCGTGCAGCGCGTGCAATTGTGTGGGCACGTTTGCCGAGGGTGAGTAAAATATCGGCAACTTCGGCGGCACGTAAGCCGACCATTTCGTGCCCTTGTGTTTCGTATTTGCCCAATTCGAGCATATCGCCGAGAACGGCGATTTTTCTGCCTTCGAGTTCATTAAGTAGGTTCAGCGCAGCCAGTGTGGATGCGGGTGAGGCATTATAGGTATCGTCTAAAATAAGCGCACCGCATTTGCTGCGTACTGCTACGAGACGAAGTTGTGCACGCCCTGCGCGGAGACCGTTGATGATCTCTTGCCAGGTTAAGCCTTCAACAAGGGCAATCGCGGTTGCGCGCAACGCAGTGTGGACGGAGTGACGTCCGATCAATGGCAAGTGCATATGCAAGGTTTCGTGTTTATAATGCAACCGGAAGCGGATACCATCTAAGCCGAGGCCTTCGATTTCATCTGCCCAAAGGTCAGAATCAGAGGTGAGACCATAAAAGAAGACCTGTGCGTCGGTCTTTTTCGCCATTTCACGTACCCAAAGGTCGTCGTAGTTCAGGATGGCGATACCTTCTGGAGCGGGGGGCAGGGCTTCTACCAATTCTGCTTTACCTTGCGCGATGGCTTCTTGTGATCCAGCCCGCTCGGCGTGGACGGTGCCAATATTGGTGATAACGCCAACTTGTGGTTTGGCGATCTCGCATAAAAAGTTGATCTCACCGGGGACGTAGAAGCCCATCTCAAGGATGGCACGTTCATGTTTTTCAGTTAGTCCGAGGATGGTGAGCGGCAGACCAATTTCGTTGTTCAGGTTGCCGAAGTTTTTCAAGGTACGGTAGCGGCTTGTCAGGGCTTGTGCGGCGAGTTCCTTTGTTGTCGACTTGCCAACACTTCCGGTAATGCCGATCACGCGCAAGTCGAGTTTGTTCCGCCAGAAACGGGCGATCTCTTGTAGCGCAACGATGGTATCGTCTACGAGCAGGCAAAGCGGGGCATCCAGCTCTTCATCTGAAATTTCAGTGCGTAGATTAAGAGTTTTGAAATCGCCATCAATTTCGTGTTGAATAAGGGCAAATGCAGCACCTTTTTCAAAGGCAGCACCAACGAAGTCATGCCCGTCTACATTCTCGCCGGGGATGGCAATGAAAAGCGAACCTGCCTGCACCTGGCGCGAATCAATCGCTGTATGCGGGATGGTTTGGGTCGCCTTTTCGGGGCGAGTGCCTTTCAGGGCTTCGAGGATGTCTGCGAGTGCTAACACGATTTTTCCTTAGATACTCCCTCTCCCAGTGGAGAAAGGGTTGACGTGATGATTATTGCCCTGCCGCGTATTGTAGGCGGATCAGATCGGGCGGGATATTTAGTATTTGCGTGGTTATCTCAGCAACGTCTGCGAAAACGGGGGCAGCTGTATAAGAAGCCCAAATAGATAAGGTTGGTTTTTCAAGCCAAACATAGATCATGAATTGCGGGTCGTCCACCGGACCCCAGCCAATGAAAGATGCATTGGTTTGTGCGTTTGAATAGCTCCCGTATTCTGTTGGGATTTCAGCAGTGCCTGTTTTGCCAACCAGACGATAATCAGGGAGTGTTGCCTGAGAACCTTCTACATTAAGAGAGTTAGCCAGCATTTCGTTCAGTACAATTGCCGTTTCACGCGAGATCGGGCGCCCAGCATCCTGGGGTGGGAAATTATATTGTTTATTATCGCGCACCATGCCGTAAAGCAGATGCGGTGTAACCATTGTGCCTTCGTTAGCAATAGAAGAAGCTGCCATCATTAATTGGATAGGGGTTGCCGTGACACCTTGCCCAAAAGAATTGGTCGCAAGATCGACGGAGTACCAATCCGAATCGCCCGGCACCCGGAGCCTGCCACCGGCTTCTCCACTTAAGTCAATCCCGGTCGGATGCCCGATCCCGAAACGATTCATATACCCATAAAAATCATCTGTGCCCATCTGAACAGCGATACGTGCCAGACAAACATTGAGTGAGTGACGCAAGCAGCCCGTCATATCTTGAAGGCCCCAGGCATTATTATCCCAGTTGCGGATTGTTGCGCCGCCAATTTCGTAGAAGCCAGTGTCGTTATATGTGGTATTTGGGGTAACGACGCCAAGATCAAGTGCCGCAGCCATAGTCAGGATTTTGAATACCGAGCCGGGTTCATAAGGCATATTCACGGCGCGGTTAAATTCACTGGCACTATCGAAAATCAAATTATAGTCAGAGAGGTCAGTTAGATTTAAGCGTGGGGTGGATGCCATTGCCAAAATTTCACCATTGCGCGGATTCATGATGACGATCGTGCCAGCTTCTGCACCGTAATCGTATAAAGATCGATCGAGGATATTTTCGGTTGCGGCTTGGAGCTCACGGTCGATGGTCAGAATTAGCGTTGTCCCATCGGGGACATGGGGGACTTCCTCAACACGATTGGGGTCTGCCGGGATCCAAACCTGGACGGGATTGCCAGCCAGGAGATCGTTATATTTTTCTTCGATCCCGAAAAAACCGCGTTCTGATTGATTAACAAAGCCGATGATATTTGAAGCGATGCTTTTTTCAGGATAGCTGCGGGCAAGATGTTCGCGGAAGTGCAGCCCGGCGAGGCTTCTTAGACCCTCTCCTGTTTTCTCAGCATTTTCTTCTTCAAGAGCGAGTTTGATGCGTTCTATCTCTTGCGCATCTTCAACTGAGACATAATCGACCAACATGACATAGATCTGCTCTTCAGTGACATTGTTGATTTTGTCGAGGATGTTAACGTAGTCCGCATCAAGAATGGTGGTGAGTGTTTCCGCGATGCTCTGTGGATTTTCCACTTGTTCCAACGTGACGCCAATTTCAAAGACAGTTTGGTTGCCTGCGATTAAATTTCCGTTGCGGTCATAAATTTCGCCACGCGCAGGGAAGACAGTTTCAACCCAGCCTTTATTACGTTGTACAAGGTCACGAAAATCGGCTGCTTCAGGGCTGATTTGGATACGCACCATCTGCACGATGATCGCAATTCCGATTAGCGCAAAGATACTTACGATAGTGGTCGAACGCCAAGCGTATTCTCTTCTCATCGTCGGGTACCTCCCTGCATCCGTTGACCAAACCAGTCGAAAAGGGATTGTGTATAAACTTCAGAAAGAATGTTGTTCTGTGAGTTTGTTGCGCTGTTATGGATAAGATTAACAGGTTCTTTGCTTTCATAACCAGGCACAACAAGATAATGAGTTTCTGCCGCTGTCGCTCGGTGAAAATGGAGCGCATTGCTGCGTTTGAAAAGCTCGTCGTAAGAAAGCAACTGTGCCAACTCAGTTTTCAGGTTGGCATTTTCTTCTTTGAGATTGCTTGTTTCCCATTCCAGGTTTTGGATTTCGCGCCCAACAAGGGTGGTACGCGCTGTGATGTTGAGATAAAGTGCAGCGATCATGCTAACGCCAACAATGGCAGCCAGAATAGTCCCCACCATCTGACGGCGGGTTCTCCAAGGGGCTTGCTGGATGTGTTGGTTGAAGTGTGTCATTTTTTAATTTAGAAGACCCTAAAGGTTTCTCAAATAATTGAATGATCGGCGTTATCTTGTAGAAAACAAACCTTAGGGTCTGTTTATTAGATCGGAAAAATTAAAGCTTTTCGGCAACTCTTAGGCGAGCACTGCGTGCTCGCGGGTTTTCTTGCATTTCCTCGTCGCCAGGGCGGATCGGTTTTCGGACGATCTCTTTGAGAGTGGCTTTATGTCCACAGGTGCAGATGGGCTGACGTGGTGGACAAAGACAATCTCGGCTTTCCTGACGAAAATATTGCTTTACGAGACGATCTTCCAACGAGTGGAAGGAGATGATCGCCAGCCTCCCGCCGGGGGCGAGGGTTCGTGCCGCTTGTGGAAGAACGCTTTCTATAGCGCCCATCTCGTCGTTAACGGCGATTCGTAAGGCTTGAAATGTGCGGGTTGCGGGGTGTACGCGCATCCCTTTTCGAGGAATTACTTTTTCTATAACGGAAGCAAGCTGAACTGTGGAACAGATCGGTCGCATCCTAATGATGGCTTTGGCTATTCGCCGAGAGGCACGTTCTTCACCATAGCGGAAGATTATTTCTGCCAGTTCTGCTTCGCTGTAGGTGTTGACGATGTCGGCTGCGCTTTCTGCCCGCGTGGGGTCGAAACGCATATCCAGGGGAGCGTCTTCCCGAAAGGAGAAACCGCGTTCTGCGGTGTCAAATTGCATCGAGGAGGCGCCCAGGTCAAGAACGATGCCGTTGACCAAAGCCCAATCAATTTCTTTGAGAGTTTCTTCAAGAGTGATGTAAGAGCGTTGCAGAAGGGTGCTGCGCTGCTCATGAGGAGCCAAGGTCTCACGAGCGAGCGCAAGCGCCTGTGGGTCTACATCTAGACCCAGCAGTTTTCCTTCTGGCGCGCAGGCGTTCAAAATGCCGAGGGCATGCCCGCCTGCGCCGAGAGTGCAATCGACGTAGCAGCCTTTGTCTTTCGGCTGTAAGGCTTGAAGAATCTCATGGTAAAGTACGGGTTGGTGCGCCGCCAAGACCATCTTAGTCTTTCGAGAGGTCGAGGGCGGTAAATCTTTGTACGTTGGCTTCAGCGTTTTCGAGAGTGGTCACTTGGTCTTCCCAAAGTGTAGGTGTCCAGATCTCAAAATATTCGCCTTGCCCGGCAATGGTGGTATCGTTATTGATCTGGGCAAATTGACGCAGGTCTGGTGGAAGATTAATGCGCCCAACTTTATCAGGAGTGATAGAATAGGCGTTAGCAAAGAAGAGACGGCGAAGTTCACGCGTGGCGGGATCAGCAAGGTTCATGGCGTTGATACGTTCATAGACAGCTTCAAAATAGTCTATTGTCATCACCATCAGACAACGATCAAACCCGCGCGTTACAAAGCCGCCTTCTGCGAGGTCATCGCGAAAGCGAGCCGGGACGATGAGGCGTCCTTTTGTATCGAGCGAGTGTTGATATTGTCCTAAGAACATTTGTGCTAATATCCTTTTAACAGGCAAACGCCGGAAAGTCCGGCGCTTCTGGTAGAAATAGAGTCCTCCACTTCGTACCACTTTCCTCCACATTCTACATGATTCGCACCCAAAAGGCAAGGATTACCTTTTGTTTTTGCAGATTCTTCCTTCTTTTTTGGCCCCATCTAAAGTACTATGCAGCCTCCCTCCACCCTCCAACAACTCTTTCAGCGCGAGTTTTCCACCTTTCCGACCTTCATTGTGCGTGCGCCCGGGCGGGTTAATTTGCTCGGCGAACATACTGATTACAACGATGGTTTCGTCTTACCGATGGCAATTGAGCATGCTGTTTGGATCGCTTTGCGCCCGCGTGAAGATCGTCAAGTTCATATTTACGCACAGAATTTCGACGAAAAGATCATTTTTTCGCTTGATAGTCTTGAAAAAAATGCCGGTTGGGGTGAATATCTCAAAGGGGTTGCTCACGCACTGCAAAAGGCTTCCTTCCTTTTAAAAGGATGGGATGGGGTCATGTTCGGCAATGTACCCGTTGGTGCAGGATTATCCTCCTCTGCCGCAGTAGAGATCGCCGCAACGCGCACCTTTGCACTTGCTTCCGATTATGAATGGAATGCCCGCCAAATGGCATTAATCGGCCAACGCGCAGAAGTGGATTGGGTGGGCGTTAACTCTGGCATTATGGACCAAATGGTCAGTGCAGCCGCACGAGCTGGTCATGCCCTTTTCCTTGATACACGCTCTCTAGAATATGAACATATCCCGCTGCCTAAAGAAGCTGCCATTATCGTTATGGATACATCAACTCGTCGCGGCTTGGTCGACTCAGCATATAATACCCGCCGCGCGGAATGTGAACAGGCCTCTAAAACGCTGGGTGTGGCAGCTTTGCGAGATGCAAATTTAACTGTGTTAAATGAAAGAAGGGGAGAACTAGAAGAGCAAGTCTTCCGCCGTGCACGCCATGTCATTAGCGAAAACCAGCGTGTATTGGATGCGATTAGCGCCTTGCGTGCAGGTGATTTGGCGTATTTTGGCAAGCTTTTCAATGCCAGCCACAATAGCTTGCGCGACGATTTTGAAGTCACCAACGATGCCCTGAATTGGATCGTGGGAATTGCCCAATCACAGCCAGGATGTTACGGAGCACGGATGACGGGCGCAGGTTTTGGCGGCGCGGCGGTGGCGTTAGTTAAACGGGAAGAACTTGAAGCATTCTCTCAAGCCGTGAAAAGCGAATACAAGTTGAAATCCGGGTTGGATGCGCAGTTGTATATCTGCGAGGCAAGTGCGGGGACAAGTATCGAAAAAAGCTAAAAAGCAAAAAGGCGGAACCAACGGGTTCTGCCCTTTTAATCAAACTTTGAACTAGTCTCAGCTTTTTTTCTTGGTAATCCAATTGCGCGCAGTACTCAAGATAACACTCGCAAGCACCGCCATCAACCCTGCAAGCGCATTAAAACCGACATCGCGAATATCGTAAATACGATTGGGTAACAGGAATTGAATCCCTTCGTCAAACCAGCCAATTAAGGCAGTGATGGCGATAGCAAGCAGTGCCGGGGATGGGATTCGGCGTCCATTACGCAGGCGCTCAAGCAGTGCCTGATGGACCAGGGTAGCGACGATCCCATACTCAAAAAGGTGGGTACGTTCTTCCGGGGAAAGAAAAAGCCTGACCGATACCATCCCATAGACAGCAACGACACCTAGTGCCACCCATATCTCCCTTTGTTTTAGGCGTAACTTTAAACCGCTTCCAATAATAGCGATCACAGCTAGAAAAAAGCCAAAGACGTAGATCGAATCCAACATATTACGATCACGGAGGAATTGAGCCAGTTTTCCCGCTAGCCCTAGTGTTACGTAGATTGCAGCAGTAAGAGCCAGTGCCCAGAGCCATAGATTTCGTTCGCGTTTGGATGTGATGAGAGGCATACGTCACCTGCAATATTTCTTCCTGATCTCATCCACATCCGGGATTTCTTGTGCGGCGTGTTCGAGTACTTTAAATGCTCGCTCTATGAGTGGAGACAGGCGCTCTGTATCCACTTCTTTTCCCGCTTCTATTTCAGCTACTACTTTGATGATATTCCCACGCGTCCCGCTGGCACGGCGTGCCCAGAGTGAATCGACGTTTAGACGTTCGAGGCGTCTTGCCAATAAGCGTAAGAGTTCGATATCCGTTTTCTTCATCTCAATCCCCGGCTATTTTTTCAGCGAAGAAACGACGTGGTTTTATTTTGCTCCAAACCATCTTCACCAATAATTCCGTCCGCCAGAAGGCGACGGCTGCCATCCCATGTGCGAGAACGGCAAAAAGGGGCGGTTTCTGGAATGTGTAATAGGTCCAGCATTCGCGGGTGGTTCCCCAGAGTTCGAGAAAATATCCCAACCCAGCTCCGGCAATGAAGGTCAGCAGAGCGAGGCGATAATCGGTGGGGGTGATGATAAGCAATGCAACAAGTAATATTGATAGTAGCGTATAGGATTTATCGAAGGTCGGCGCGACGAAGTAGAGCATGAGCGCGAAGAAACCAGTAAATAGTAGCCAGTATGCAGTTTTCAGTAAACCCCAGTTCCTGAACGGAGGCGATGCTGATGGTTGAGTAGGGCGAAGCCCGTATCGAAACCCAGGGTCGGTGTAGTCGAAGGACGAGGTACTGGGAGAAACCGCCCTTTGACTGCGCTCCCTGTCGGTCGCTCCGCTCAGGAACTGCGCATTTTTGTTTTTAAATAGCACATCCAAAACCAACACAATCCGATTAATGGTTAGGGTGGCGATGGGCCAGGCAGGAATGATCCAGAGCGGGGGGCGTTCAGCGGTGTAATAATGCCAAAGATTGGTCTGCGTTCCCCAGGATTCGATCACCAACCCCCCAAGGGCGGCAACCAGTATGGTAACGGAATCAAGCCGAAGGTCCGCGCGCGATACGATGGCGATGCTCATAAAGAGGAAGATGCCGAGGAGCAGCCAATCCATATAGAGCCACCAGCTTCCCGTCCAATCAATATAAGAAAGCAATTCTTCGGCAAGGGGCCACCAAACATAGATGATCAATCCGATGGTCAGGAAGAAGATGCTCAACAGGATTTTGCTATCGCGGTTCCATGCAAAAAGCGAGACGACCTGTCTCCAAAGAGACCGATCATCTCGCTTGCTATCTTGAGGTGGAGGGACGCTATTCGTTTGTTTCAAAATCTATAGTTACACTCATGCCCCAGCGCAAATTTGCTGGAGTTTCATTTAACTCGATCGTGGCAGTGTACAGCACATCGTTCGTGCTAGTATCTGCCAGCGTGGCAATCGCGGTTACTTTGCCCCCTACTTCAAGATCGAAGGCTTCGATATAGACGAGAGCGCGCTGTCCGATTTTCACATTGACCACATCTCGCTCGCTGAGATCGCTGGTTTCGATCTTGAGATTTTCAAGATCGGCGAGTAATATGACAACCTGTAAGGGATTCACGACCTCACCTGAAGCAAAGTAGGTGTTGATCACTGTGGCAGCATAGGGAGCCAGCAAGGTTTGCTGCGCTTGCATGGCACGCGCAGTTTCAACAGTCGCTTTTGCTGCTTCCACACGATCTTCTGCCAACCAGCGGCGCTCAGGTGGTTTATATTTGCGCGGCAGTAGCCAATATTGCAGATCTGCTACAGCGGCATCGAGACTTGATTCGGTCATCGAGACTACGCTATCCAATTCTGGTGTGGAGAGCGTGATGAGGGCATCGCCAGCTTGAACAAGATCGCCTTCAGCAATATTGAGCGCTGAAACGCTCCCGCCCACAAGAAAACTCAATGTGGATTGCTGTGCAGGAACGACCACACCTTCAATACTGCCGGTATCTGTGGGAGAACTTTCTGCTTGTACGGGCGCGGCTTCAGAGGCAGGTGCTGGCGTTGTGGCAGGTGTTCCGGTGCATCCGGTGCAACCAACGATCAGTAGGAGCAGGGGCAAAAGCCCCTGCCAACTTCGTTTCTTCATGGCAGCCTTACCCTTCCACGTTGATCTTAACTTCTGCGCTCATGCCCCAGCGTAACCCTGGCACTTCTTCATCCAGCGTGATCGTCACGGTATAAACTACATCCCCGCCCAGGCTCGAAGCCTGCGTGGCAATATAGCTTACCTTTCCGCTCATTTCTTGATCCAGCGCATCAAAATATGCGCTCACGGTTTGACCAACCTTCACTTGCGGAATATCCCGCTCGCTCAGATCTGAAGTGTCAAGCTGCATCACGCTCATATCGCCGATCACCACCACAATCAAACCCGGGGTGACTGTTTCTCCAAGTGAAATACTCACAGAAGCGACTGTCCCGCCGATGGGTGTAGTCAGCGTTGCCAGGTTTAAATTCTCAAGGGCGGCATCCAAAATCGCTTGTTGACGGGCGACCTCGGCTTCGGCTGCCTGAATATTTTCAGCGGATGTATTCGTGATCCTGCGCAAATAATTGACCTGCGTCTCAGCCGTCTTTATATTTGCTTCCGCTTCAGCAACTTTTGCCTGAAGAATAGTAGTATCCAGTTGAACAAGCACATCCCCCGCAGCTACCGTATCTCCATCAGCGACAGCAATATCAACAACGCTGCCCGTAAACGGGAAACTCAAACTGACAGAGTTGGCAGGCAAAGCTGCTGCCGATGCGCTCACGGTTGCGCCGCCAGCATTGGACGATGTATCTTCGCTATTTTGAATATCAGCCAACACAAGCGTAGGGATAGGCTCCGCCGAAGATGAACCACCTCCACAGGCAGTGAGCGTAAGCATGAATAATGCTGTAAGGAGCAGGAGCCAACGATTATATTTCATAAGATTATCCTATTTGGCTTCGTCCTTTATGATCTTGCCATCTTCGAGGGTAACAACACGTTTCGCATATTTGATCACGCGCGGATCGTGCGTCGCGAAGACAAAGGTGGTCCCGGTCTCTTGGTTGAGCTTCTTCATAATCTCCATGACTTGTTCGCCGTTTTCGGTGTCGAGATTGGCAGTCGGCTCATCGGCGAGAATCAGGAGAGGATCAGAAGCAAGTGCACGGGCGACAGCGACGCGCTGCTGTTGACCACCACTCATCTGGTCGGGGCGGTGTTCTGCACGGTCAGTGATGCCGACTGCATCCAGTAATTCCATTACGCGGGCTTTGTGATTATTCTTCTTGCCTATTAGCAACAAAGGTAGCTCTACGTTCTCGTAGGCGGTTAGCGTGGGGACGAGGGCATAGAATTGGAAGATGAATCCAATTGTGCCTTTGCGCAGGTCAGCGCGTTCGTTGCGATTCATACCAGTTGCATCTTGACCGTTTATTAAGACTTTGCCAGCAGTGGGCATATCAAGACAACCAAGTAATTGCAACAAGGTTGTTTTCCCTGAGCCAGAAGGACCGACCAATGTAGTAAATTCTTCTTTGCCAATGGTCAGGTCAACACCGCGCAAGGCATGGGTTTCCACTTCGCCGACGGTATAAACGCGAGTAACATCTGTGAGTTTTGCGATTTCCATGAGATTCTCCTTAATTATTGCTATGTAATGCGTCCACAGGTTCTAGTTTAGCTGCCTGCGAAGCGGGGTAATATCCAGAAAGAATGGTGATTAGCAGGGCAGCAATACTGACGCTGATTACGTCACCAAAGGTCGGGTAAGGGTAGATCGAATTTCCGATCATGAATGATGAACCTCCTGAAATGCCCATGTCACCGAAAAAGAAGCCCACCTGAGCATAATAGAGTACAAGCGGTACGCCAATGGCGAGGCCAACGAGAACACCGCCAATAGCAAGCAGGGTAGCTTCTGTGAGAAAGAGCGCTTTAACCTGCTTGGCTTTCATGCCGAGCGCACCCAAAATACCCATTTCGCGAGTACGTTCATAAACTGCCATCAAAAGTGTGTTCATGATGACGGTTGAGGTGACACCCAATACCATCAGGTTGAAGAAGAACATCATTGCATTTGATAACTTCTCAACAAGGATGATTAACTTATTCATTTCTTCCCAATCTTCGACAATGTATCCGGGTGCCTGAATAGCTTCCTTCACAGCAGCAGTATCATCCATTTCATGCAAAAGGATATAGATCATGCTAGCGTAATTTTCTGTTCGCGTGATCGTTTGGGCTTTCTCCAAGGGCATAAAAATGGTGGCTTTGTCGTAGCCCGGGGTATCTGTAGTGTAAATGCCGCGGACTGTGAAGCGCTGTTCATCTGTCTCGCCTTCGGAGGTGTTAATGATGAGGTCAATGGTATCGCCCGGCTTCATGTTTAGGCTCTCTGCCAAGGGTAAGCCGATCAGGACACCTTCACGATCATCAGCTCTCAGGTATTCACCTTCAACAAGACCTTCCTGATAGATGATGTTAGCAGCGGAGGATGGGTCAATGCCAATGATTTGGATGCCAATAGTTTCGTTTTTAAAGGCAATGATACCGCTAGCGTTCAAACGCGGGCTGGCAGCCTTGACTTGAGCGATGTCTTCGATTTGTTTTGATATATCGAGCGGTGCTTCGATCATATCCACACGCTTCAGACTCATATTTTCGTCTTTATAATCCTCGGTGTGAATCTGTAAATGACCCGTGCGCAAATTAATGGTGAGATCGAGCGAACCACGCATTTCGCCACGCATGGTTGCGGACATGAAGAGTAGCAGGGCTGTCCCGATAGCAACGGCGAGTGCGGAAAAGAAAGAACGTCGTTTATTGCGCGCCAAATTTCGGAAGGACATTTTTAGAATATAGTTCATATCAATTCTCCTAAGATTGCATCTGATTAGGTGCGACCTAAACGTGGTGCAAAGCGTCTGCAGGTTCGCGTCGCGATGCTTCAAGGGCTGGGTAGAGTGCCGCTAAAGCGGAGATCAGGGCTAATAAGCCGGCACGTTGCAGAGTCAGGTTGAAGTCAAAGGCAGGGTAGATGATCGAGCCCATCAGCGCCATATAGTCGACCATATCGACGGCAAAGCCATAGTCGATCCCATAAATGCCCAGAACAAAGGTAATCGTGTAGCCCATAATGATGCCAACTACAGCACCAATAAGGCCGATGATTATCCCTTCGTAGAGGAAGAGCAGTGAAATTTGTCGAGGCTTAAGCCCAATGGCACCGAGCAAACCGATCTCCTGGGTGCGTTCGTAGATCGCCATCAGCAGGATGTTGAAAAGACCGATCGAAGCGATGCCCAAAATGATGACGCTGAAACCGGTCATCACAGCATTTTTCATCTCAACTGTTGAGCTTAATTCCGGGATGGCTGTTTTCCAGGTGCTGATTTCGTAACCGGTTAATGAAGTACTCAGTGTTTCTACAAGCGTCTCTTCTTTACCCGTGACTTCGGTGTAGATAATCACTTCTGTGACATTATCTCCCAAGTCATAGAGATGTTGGGCTTCGCTAAGGGAGATATAAAGCCCCTGACGTTCGAGCGATGCTAGGTTGATATCGTAGATACCGATAATCGTCATTGTACGTTGGCGCATTTCTTCATGAGATGATTTTCCGCTCATGCTAATGCGGTCACCTACGCCAACGTCCATGGCATCAGCAAGGCCTTTTCCGATGAAAACCACATCTTCATCGTCCGACTGGAGAAGACGGCCGTCAAGAAGGAATTCTTCCTGAAAAATGGGATTTACGGGCGCTTCTATCTCTGGCTCAATACCATAAATGCTGACGGGGAAAACGCCTTCACGGTTAGAGACCAAGCCACCCGTGTTGGCATGGCGTAAAACAGCTTCGATGGGCAAACCATCTGCTGCTGCGACAGCATCCAAGCCATCGCCCATGGGAAGCATGGGGTTAGGGCTGTAAGAATCTTCATAACCGTTGGCACGGATCTGAATATTGCCGCCACTTAGCTTAATGGCATTCCCATAAACGGCAGATTCGAAACCAAATATCATACTGTCGTACATGACCAGAAACGACATCATCATTCCCATTGCCAAGACGACGAGCAGCGTTCTACGGCGATTTCGCCATACATTTCGCCAGGCTAACTTTAGTAATAGCATAGATTTCTCCTTTGTATAGGCGAGCGTTTCGAATGTTGATTCTGTTTTTCGCAAGCCATATTTCATTACGTATCTTTACTTTTCAATAAACTTTTCTGTGAATTCCCATAATCGCTGTTGAGTTTCCCGATTATAGGCATTCTTATTGGCTTTTACGGGAACATCCGGTGCATCCCAATATTTACCAGTGACGTCGTTGAGCGTTGGGTCGGCTACAAGCCAGACATAAGTTTCTGCCATTTTTTCAGGCGTAAGCGCAAATTTACGCTTCATTGCATAAATCTTCAGCAGGAATTTTGGCAAATGATCAAGTCGCGAATCAGGGATGGCAACATTCCCAACCCGGACACAATTCACTGTTACGCCAGTTCCTTTCAAGCGTTCAGCAAGGTAAAAAGTAAACATCACCTGTGCTTGCTTCGAGTGATAATATGCGTGATTGATACTAAATTTCTTCTCGCCTTGCATATTGTCGAATTCAATATCCAGAAACGGGTAGGTCATCAATCCTTTGCTTGCCACAGTGATAATGCGACTTGGGGCACTCTGCTTGAGTGTATCCAACAAGAGCTTCGTCATCAAAGAGATATTTACATGATTCGTGGCAAAGATACTTTCAATACCATCTGATGTCATTATCGGTTTCTTCTGGGCAAGATCGAAATTGGCGGCATTATGAATCAGAGCATCCAATTGAGAATGTCCGCTCAAGAATTCAGTTATCGCCTTACGTACTGAGGTCTGTGAAGACATATCCACAAGAATCAGCTCGACACTTCCTGTAGTAGCAACTGCGCGAACGTCCTGTAATGCCTGCTCGCCGCGTTCCTTATTGCGGCACATCATCACAACGTTCGCTCCTAGTTGAGCTAATTGCATTGATGCTGCTTTACCAATACCGGAGTTTGCACCAGTAATAACAACTGTTTTATTTCCGAGATCATACTTCATCGTATTGCTTCCTTAAGGATTTGTCACAAATTCTGACTCAGTTTTTCGTAAGCCATATTCCATTATGTATAAAAGTTTGTCGATCTTTTCTTGTGTTTCAGGTAAACGCACCCATGCCATAGTATCGTCCTGTTTCAGGCCCTCTTTCAAGAAGTAGGTACTGATAGCATTATTCCAGGTTTCCATCACCATAACAGCGAGTTCCACATCCACACTCGGATCAACTTCACCACGTTTGATAGCTTCTTCGATCATCGCCTGCAAAACCTGGGTGCTCTGTTCACGATACTTTTCAAATTTTTTGCCGTAATATAGCCCTTCACCAACCAATACACGGCTAACGGCTTGCACCAAATGAGGATTGGTGGAGTTGAACTCCATCCCTGTCTTGATCATCCAGCGGTAGTAGTCGAAGGTATCCAAGTTATTATCAGGCGGGCGTTTATCAGCAAAAAAAGCAAGTTTCTCTTCGTTAAGTAAGGTGATGATATAGTCAAAAACATCCTGCTTGTCTTCGAAGTACTGATAAAAACTGCCTTTTGAGATGCCGCTATTTGCCACAATGCGGTTTGTAGATGCATTTTCCAGACCAAATTCAGCAAATTCGTTGATAGCTGCATCCATGATCTGCGCACGTTTTTCTGTGGGTATATTGAAAAAAGTTTGTTTAGGCATAAGCATTTCACGTATATGACTAGGTGGTCATGTGACCAGAAGGTCATATTATATGTGTAACTTCCTCGTTGTCAAGGGATAAAGCTAATATTGCTTTCACGACAACCATTCTTCGCTTGCTTTCTCAAGACAGGTTTGCTGAGGGTTTAAAAAAAGACCACCACAAAAATGTGATGGTCTCGCCAATCGCTTTTCTAAGAGCGCACGAATCACCGAGAGCGTCTGAGATCATCTCAGCATTGCTCTGTCCTGACGACAATTCGACCTGCGGGGGGGCAGGAGGCTACTCCCCAGTACTCTTGAAATATACATCCAAAAAATCGGGATGTCAAGAAGAATCGGGGCGAGTACGTTCACAGAAGACTTAAAAATTACAAAGCTTAGGGTAGGAAAATTTGCTAAAAAAATATCAGAATGCCAAGCCCGTTTATGGTATAATCTCGCCGCTGTAAACAGCAAAACGGAGAGGTCGCGTAGTCTGGCTTAGCGCGCACGCTTGGAAAGCGTGTAACCTGCAAGGGTTCGCGGGTTCGAATCCCGCCCTCTCCGCCAGAAAAACAAGGACACGAAATTTCGTGTCCTTGTAATTTAACAACATATTGCCATGTTATACTTTGGGCGATTTTCCATGAAAAAAATAACTTCTCTTCCCCGTACTATTTTGCTCCTCATCATAGGTGTTGGCGTGGCTTTGATGAGTGCAGCGGTTAAAACCGTTGTGACTATTGCGCAATCTTCAGTACCTACGCCCACCCCAAGCGCGGTAGCAACAGTGGTTGACTCGCTTGAAGTTGGATCCACAGATGGGATCTTAGTACTCGCCTTCATTATCTCATTAGTGATCATTTTACCCATCTCAATAAGTTGGCGAGTATGGGCAAAGAAAACTACAGAAAAATAAAAGAAGCTCTCATCTCGAGAGCTTCTCTTCTTTTAAGACAGCCAATATTTTTTCATGCAAAATTGGTTGGGCGGCGATCACCGAAGGGGTAGAAGTGAGATAATCGGGTTTTCCATCAATATCAGTCACCTTTGCGCCAGCTTCTTCGGCGATGAGCGCACCGGCAGCCAAATCCCATGGTTGGAGAGAGCGTTCCCAGTAGCCATCAAAGCGACCTGCACCAATATAGCATAAATCTAATGCAGCGGAGCCAAGCCGACGGACGCCCTGCGTGAGTTTTGCAAAGCGACCATAGGATGTAAGGTTATCGTCGGGCGTAGTCCTTATGTCGTAAGGAAACCCCGTGACAAGAAGACTTTTTTCGAGTTCGCTTGTGCCCGAAGCTTGCAACCGTTCCCCGTTCAGATATGCGCCCCGTCCACGTTCGGCGCTAAACACCTCCCCACGCATCGGATCGTAAACGGTAGCAAGTTCCATCGTTCCCGCGCGAGCGTAGCCGATCGACACCGAGAAGATGGGGATACGGTGCGCGTAATTAACCGTTCCGTCCAATGGATCGATATACCAACTGTGTTCGTGGTCTCCATCCACACCGCCACTTTCTTCAGCAAGAATATGGTGGCCGGGAAATTTTTGAAGAATAGAGTGAATGAGAAATTCTTCAGATTGCCCATCGATCTCTGTGACGAGATCAATGATGCCCTTATATTGGATGTCGTGTTTTTTGTTATACCCTGCACGCAAAATTTCGCCAGCCTGACAAGCTAGCGTCTCAAGGTCTTGAATTGTAGGTTCGATCATGTATTGGCGCTTTTGGAGAATTTGTCGATGAATGCCTGCGTTTGCTCTAGCTCGGCTCGAATTTCGTTGCGATCACGATTGGCTTGTGTGAGCAGTTCCTGAAAGGCGGGGATTTGTTCCTGGGGGAGTGTTTTTAGTAGCCGCTCAATGCGTGTGATTTGAATATTCTTGTGGCGCAGTTTGGTTTCAAGGCGATCATGGTATCCAAGATAGAATTTTTTCTCTTCGAGTGGTTGCGGCACAGTAGCGGGTCCATCGGCTAATAGTTCGGCTACTGTGAGCAGAAAATCTTCTGTGTCAATCGGTTTTTCGATGAAGCGAGCTGCACCGAGACTCAGACCGAAAATTTTGTCTTCAGGGGTTGTATAGGTTGCTGAAAGAAAGATGATCGGGATATCGTGAGTATTAGGGTCGGTGCGCAGGTTTTGCACAAAAGCATAGCCGTCCATTTTTGGCATCAGGATATCGGTGATGATTAATGCCGGGCGATTTTCTCCAATGATCGTGAGCGCTTCTTCTCCGTTTTCTGCCGTGATGACAGGATAGCCTTTAAAGCGTAGGGTAACGCTGAGAAGCTCGCGAATATTGGGAATATCTTCCACAACGAGGATGGGACCATAGGGAATATTCATGAGAATATTGTACCTGAACTAAAGCCCCCCAGATGTGAATTCTCCTTACAGTTTTGTGGGGAAGGAGGATATATTTGGGAAATTGAGCGGGCCATATTTTCCTTGACATCTTTCAAGCGGATGGTAAAATCATCGGGCTTTATCGATGGGCCTGTAGCGCAGTTGGGAGCGCGCGTCAATCGCACTGACGAGGTCGCGGGTTCGAATCCCGCCAGGTCCACTCATCAGGTTGACGAGATTACCCTTTGTGGTAAAATCTCATCCACGATGGAAATCGGGGGCCTATGGCGCAGCTGGGAGCGCGTCTCAATGGCATTGAGAAGGTCGTGGGTTCGAGCCCCACTAGGTCCACTGAAGAGTCAGCCAATGTGCTGGCTCTTTTAGAATAATCAAAAATCAGAACGGGAGTAGTAGGTCATCCTGCCAGAAAGATGGGTGCAAGGTGTAAGCTCATCAAGGTGTTTGCAGGAACGCCAAGCGAGACTGAACTCGCCCGTTACCCTGAGTGAGTATATAGGGAGATTGTGCTGGTGAACGCCACAAGTTTGTGGGAAGTAATCAGCATCGGGTAAGCCCGTTATAGCGAACTGAGATGCGGTTGAACCTTGAAGGTTTAAAGAAATCTTTAACCATGAAAGATGGCACTTTCAACCGAATCGGGGTGGTACCGCGGAGTATACCTTCGTCCCTGAGTGGATGAAGGTGTTTTTAATTAAACAAGGAGGCAGCAAATGAATAGAGTGATCACTTCTTATAAATACTCGGGACTTTCTTTATCCCTTCGCGCGCTCCTCCTTAGCCTCGTGCAGAAATCCTGGAAAAAATAACTCAAACTCTATGAAAAAGAGAGGCTACACATGATAGAAAATTACAACCACGGTGAAATTGAAAAGAAATGGCAAAATAAATGGGATGCCGATGAACTGTACCGCTCAGTAATTGACGGAAGTAAAGAAAAACATTACGCACTAACCATGCTGCCTTACCCCTCTGGTGACCTGCATATTGGTCATTGGTATGCGATGACCCCATCTGACGCGCGTGCTCGCTATAAGCGCATGAAGGGATTTAACGTCCTCTTCCCGATCGGTTTCGACTCCTTTGGTCTCCCGGCAGAAGGCGCAGCGATCAAGAATAATATCCACCCTAAAACATGGACCTATGCCAATATTGCACGGATGCGCGGTCAATTGCGCAGTATGGGCGCGATGTTCGATTGGAAACGCGAAGCCATCTCCAGCGATGAATCTTATTATAAATGGACAGAATGGTTCTTCATTCAACTCTATAAAAAAGGTTTGGCTTACCGCAAAATGTCGCCTGTGGATTGGTGCCCAAGCTGCAATACGACTCTGGCACGTGAACAGGTTTGGGGTGATGACCGCCATTGCGAACGTTGTGATACGCCTGTTATCAAGAAAGAATTGGATCAGTGGTTTTTCCGTACAACAAATTATGCTGATGAACTGTTGAACTTTGATGGCATTGATTGGCCTCAGCATGTTCAGACTTTGCAAACAAATTGGGTCGGACGCAGCGAAGGCGCATCGGTCGTTTTCAAGACTGAAATCGGCGACCATGATATGGAAGTCTTTACGACTAGACCCGACACCCTCTGGGGCGCAACCTTCATGGTGCTCTCGCCAGAGCATCCGTTGGTAGATGAGATTTCTACCGAAGATAAAAAAGAAGAAATCGAAGCTTACAAAGACGAGGCTGCGCGCCAATCGGATATTGAACGGGAATCAACCACCAAAGAAAAAACAGGCGTTTTCACAGGTGGATACGCCATTAACCCCGTCAATGATGAACGCATCCCGATCTGGATCGCGGATTATGTACTCATGTCCTACGGCACGGGCGCGATTATGGCTGTCCCCGCCCACGACCAACGTGACTTCGAATTTGCCCGAAAATTTGACCTGGAAGTCCGCGTCGTTGTGCAACCGGATGACATGGAAACCCTCGACGGCGCAACGATGGAAGAATCTGTTCCTGCCAAAGGGGCGTTGGTTAACTCCGGCCCACTGACGGGCACACCCGGCGACCAGTCCGTTTCGGCGGCTACCAAGTTTATTGCAGAAAAAGGTACGGGCAAAAAAGCGATCAACTACAAACTGCGTGACTGGCTGATTTCCCGTCAACGCTATTGGGGTTCGCCCATCCCGATGATCAATTGCGAAAAATGCGGTTGGAACCCAGTGCCTGAAGATCAACTACCGGTCACCCTGCCCGAAGATGTCGAGTGGAAACCCACAGGCGAATCTCCACTGAAACTGCATCCAACCTGGAAGCACGTTGAATGTCCAGCATGTGGCGGCGAAGCCATCCGAGAAACTGACACGATGGATACCTTCATGTGCTCCTCCTGGTATCACCTGCGCTATCTTTCTCCCGATTTTCACGATGCGCCTTTTGATCCGAAAGAATACGATTATTGGATGCCCGTAGATACCTACACCGGCGGCATCGAGCACGCCACCATGCACCTGATGTATACGCGATTTTTCCATAAAGCCTTGCGTGATATGGGCGTGACCGAAGGGCATGAGCCGATGACGCAATTGCGAAATCAGGGCATGGTTTTGGGCGAAGACCACGATAAAATGTCAAAGTCTAAGGGTAATGTAATTGCGCCCGATGCGCTTGTTGATAAATATGGTGCAGATGTAGTGCGCGCCTATTTGATGTTTTTCTCCCGTTGGGATATGGGCGGACCCTGGAACTCGCAAGGCATCGAGGGGACTGTGCGTTGGATGCGCCGAGTCTGGACGATATTTAACGAAACAGTGGGAACGAACGTGACCCCAACTTGCTCGGCAGAAACGAAAAAAAGTCTGCGCCGCAAACTGCACGAGACCTTGAAATCGATCACCTACGATTTTGAGAACGTGGGTTTCAATACCATCATCTCCTCGCTAATGGAATTGATGAACGAAATGTACAAAGCCCGTAAAGAAGGTGCGGTGGGAACTCCTGAATGGGATGAAACTACCGACATCTATCTGCGGATGCTGGCTCCTGTTGCCCCGCATATTGCCGAGGAACTCTGGGAACGAATGGGCAAGGAATATTCCATTCATACCCAAGAATGGCCCCAATTGGACGAATCTGCCATTGTTGTGGATGAAGTTTCTATCGGCATACAGGTCAACGGCAAAGTCCGCGACCGTATCACTGTTCCGGCTGACGCAGATGAAGATACCGTCAAAGCCGCTGCGCTGGCGAGCGAGAATGTGCAGAAGTTCCTTGAAGGGAAAGAGCCGAGGAAGGTGATCGTGATAAAGGGGCGGCTGGTTAATATTGTTAAATAAAAAGCAGAGGCACGGTTACCGCGCCCCTGTAAAATTCCCAACTATTATAAAGCCTGTCAAAACTGTAATTGACAGGCTTTTTTTGTTCTGTACGATAAGAGCATCAACTATACTTGTTTTATAAGGAGCTAATATGGGACTTCAAGAAAGCCCTTCTTTTGACGATCTTGGAAAGATGGAGCCGGAGAAGAAAAGAATATCCTCGCGTGGATTACGGCGAGGATTGATTCTTGCAATTGCTCTGTTGGGAGCCGCATTACTCTTCTTTGGCGGAACCAGGTTGGGGTCAGGAGCGGATACGCAATACGGCGGTTTGGACGGATGTTTGGTTAGCTCGGCAGGCGATCCCATTATTGCAGAAGTTCTTTATGCTGATCAATCTAGAGAGACTTATGAAGATGGTTGTTTCTTCTTCCCGTATTTACCTTCAGGAAAAGGAGAGTTGACTGTTCGTCGAGGTACTGAAGACCTGATTTATCCTGTAAAGATTATTGCGAAGCAGGCGGTCATGCTAGGTGAAGTGGTTATTGATTGAGGAGAGATAATGAAAAAAGCACAGGGTTTGGTCGAATATGCGCTTATTTTAGCATTGGTAGTTTTTGTTGTGATCGCTGCGCTTCGTCTAACAGGCACGCGTATTTCAGATGTTTTTTTGCAAACGGCAAACTCTTTGGGTAGCAAGGAAGAAGCGCCTATAGAAGCAATGATAGGCGATTTTCTGGATCGTATTCAAAAATTCTACGATGAGAATGGACGTTATCCGCGTAGTTGGGGGGATTATCGCTTCACGGATATTGGGCTTGATCCCGCTGATTGGGCAGATTCTGTAGAAGGCATTTTTTGGAACCCAAATGGTTCACGTGTAGGGTTGGGAAATAAAAGCGGAGATGATATTCAGGTCTATGTGACCGATCTGGATGGTAACCGCTTACATCTTTTGTCCTGCCTCAGCGCAAAATGGAATTTTGGCAGCCATGTTATAGTTCACAACAGGAGCCAAAACCATGAGAAAAAAGCGCAAGCATTACAGTCCGGA
>Ga0209042_1000639_pt1 | contig 34763 bp, 37 predicted proteins | sample SaaInlV_200m_DNA_6_FD_184649 | JGI IMG/M metagenome (GOLD analysis project Ga0209042, IMG submission 184649) | Marine microbial communities from expanding oxygen minimum zones in the Saanich Inlet - SI037_S2LV_200m_DNA (SPAdes) (version 2) | ecosystem: Environmental > Aquatic > Marine >...
CGGATTATACACGAGGGTAAAGGCACTTCAATCACAAGGGAATCCCGTATGGAGTAGCAAGATCGCCCTGTACCGGGAAAACTGGGACGAGGAGCCCAACAAGGCCAGAGGCTTCCTCAGGGCACCCAAGGTAATCAGGGCACTTAGGGACCTGATGCCAAGGGATGCGGTCATCACGACGGAGGTAGGCCAGAACCAGATGTGGGCAGCACTACACTACGACGCATACCTGCCACAGACATTCTTTACAAGCGGTGGACTTGGAACCATGGGCTGGGGATTCCCAGCAGCCATAGGGGCCAAGACAGCGAAACCCGACGTTCCAGTAGTTGACATCGCGGGTGACGGCAGCTTCGGCATGACCGAGAACAACCTGGCGACAGCCGTCGAGGAGGAGCTACCGGTGATCGTGGTCGTGCTCAACAATAACGTCCTGGGTATGGTGGCCCAGTGGCAGAGGCTCTTCTACAATGAGAGGTACAGCGCGGTTAAACTCAAGGGAAACCCCGACTTTGTCAAGCTCGCAGATGCATACGGAGCCGAGGGAGTAAGGACCGAAACCCTTGACGACTTTATGACAGCTGTGAGGCGTGCCATGAAGGCTGATGTACCAACCGTAATCGACGTGCCTATTCACCCCGACGAGAACGTCCTCCCCATGATCCCACCGGGCATGGGGCTGAAAGACACCCTCTGGGAGGCATAAAATGGCGATACAGACAATCAGCTTCATAGTAGAGAACAAGGCAGGAGTCCTGTTCAACGTCACCAACCTGTTCAGGCGAAGAGGCTTCAATATCGAGTCCATCGCGGTAGGCGCAATGGAGAACCCCAGCTACGCGAGAATGACCATACATATCGATGCAGACGCAAATACACTTAACCAAATGGTCGAACAGTTGAGCAAGATGGTAGAGGTAATCAAGGTAAAACGCCTCGACCCACTGAGAACTATCAGCAGGGAGCTGTTGATGGTGAAACTAAGCACAAGCGACCCCCTCGCGAGGGAGGACGCGCTGCGTCACATCAACAACCAGCATGGGTTGGTTCTCGACATTGATGATGAGAGCATCATGGCCGAGGTCACCGGAGACCCCGAGGAGCTGGATAAATTTCTCGAATATGTTAAAAGCATCGGCATCGTGGAGATGTCACGAACAGGTATCACCGCCCTTGAGAAAGGACGGCTCAAACTATAACGGTGAAAAAAATGAAAGTATATCACGATAAAGATATTGACGGATCAATCCTAAACGATATGACAATAGCCGTCCTTGGCTATGGAAGCCAGGGTAGGGCTCAATCACTCAACATGAGGGACAGCGGCGTAAACGTTGTCCTGGGGCTCCGTGAGGGCGGAAACAGCTGGAAGAGGTCAATAGAGGACGGATGGGAGCCCATGACGCACCTTGAGGCAGCCCAGAAGGCAGACATTGTCCTTATGCTCATGCCCGACATGGCACAGCCTATTGTATGGGGAGAGGAAGTCTCACTCGCAATGACTGAGAACAAGGCACTCCAGTTCGCACACGGATTCAACATTCATTTCGGCGAGATCACGCCACCAGCCAACTTGGACGTAATCATGGTTGCGCCAAAGAGCCCAGGCCCCGAGCTGCGTAGGCAATACGAGGCGGGCTTCGGCGTACCAGCACTGGTTGCGGTCCACCAGGACGCATCAGGCAAGGCACTAGAGAAGGCACTAGCCATCGCAAAGGCTATCGGAAGTGGTAGGGCGGGAGTCCTTGAGACCACATACCAGATCGAGACCGAGACTGATCTCTTCGGAGAGCAGGCGGTTCTCTGTGGCGGCGTTGACCACCTCATCAGGGCAGGATACGAGGTCTTAACCGAGGCGGGTTACCCACCGGAGAGTGCGTATTTTGAGGTATGCAACGAGCTCAAGCTCATCGTTGACCTAATCTACACGAGCGGCATTGGTGGCATGTACAGGGCTGTCAGCGACACCGCAAAGTGGGGCGGGTTGACCCTCGGACCCATGATCATTGACGATCACGTTAAGGAGAACATGAGGAAGGCATTGAAGGCAGTTCAGGATGCCAGCTTCGCGAAGGCTTGGATCGCAGAGAGCAAGGGAGGAGCCAAGAAGTTCGACGAGCTCATGGCCGAGTGTGATGCACTTGAGATTGAGAAGGTCGGCAGAGAGATCCGCAAGATGAGCGGGTTGGAGAAGTAATTCTCCTTATTTTATTTTTTAAAACCAGATTGATTCTGTTTATTGTTTCTGTACTGTGTTATCCAGGCGTTACTAGCCAGGTTTGGAACCCGAGCGAGGGTGGCCTCAGTTACGAACACTGATGGTATCATGCTCAGCGCAGTGTGCAGCAGGTTGTAGAGCCCTGTCATCAGTAGCACCCAAAGGATGGTCTGGGCTGTTGACGTAGTTGGCAATCCAAGGGCGGCTACGAGCCCTGCGGCGTAGTCTAACCAGAAGGGTGCGATGACAGTGAACACCGCGTAGTTGAACACTGACATCACGATCACCCTGAGAACTATGCCTATAATCAAGCCCGTGGATACCAGTGATTTTATATTTTTAGCTTTGCTTCCATTGGTCATCTTTGATGAGATCCAGAGCCCGATTATCATAGCTGCAACAGCGGCTCCTTTCATCGCCGGACCGAGGATGTCGCCAGCCCTGATTGTGAGCACTATCCAGTAAATTACGGTGGACAGGAGGGCGTACTGGGGGCCGATTAGGAAAAAAGCCATCGTAACTGGTATCTCCGAGAAATCGAATTTCAGATATGGCAATAGGGGGAATGGGATTGTGATGTTGATCATGGTCAACATGATTGATAGTGCGCTAAAGACGGCGGAAAGCGCAATGGACCGGGTGTCCATACCGGTTTTATTATTCTTCACAACCCACCTTCAAATATTAACTAATTAATGTGTTATCACTAATAATTGGGTAAATATCTGGGGTTGATGAGGCATTTCTCGGTATAGTTATCGGCTCTCGTATTCCAAGAGCTTCTCTTTGAGGGGGAGCCCCCATCTATAACCTCCAAGGCCTCCGTCCTTACGCAGGACTCGGTGGCAGGGGACCAGTATCCCCACCGGGTTCCTGCCACATGCACTGGCTACCGCTCTTGAAGCCTTTGGGTTTCCGATGGACTCCGCCAATTCGGAGTATGTCCTTGTCTCGCCCGGGGGTATCTCCTGGATCGCCTTGAGCACCCTCCACTGGAACGCAGTTCTGTGGATATCTAGGGGTAGCCTTGGATTGAAATTAGCTCCATCAAAGTATGAAGTTAGAGGGCCAACAGCTTCCCTGAGACCCTCGTCATCCCTTGTGATTGATGCGTAAGGGTACTCCTCCATGAGCGCAACAACCAGTCGTGACTCGTTCTCACCCATATAGAGGGCGCAAATTCCCCTCTCGGTACGAGCTACCAGTACCTTCGTGATTGCTGTCTCGATGACCGTGTACCAGATAGACACATCAGTTCCTCCCTCCCTGTACTCGGTTGGAGTCATCCCCAATTTGTCCGGTACTTTCTCGTATAGCCTGCTCCGTGACTTGAACCCAGAACCAGTCATAGCCGATTCCACGTTCTCACCGTTCCTAATATGTGACTTGAACAACTCAAGGCGCTGCGCCTCGATGTACTGTCTAGGGCTCATCCCGAGGACCGATTTGAATGTGCGCTGGAGGTGGTACTTACTGACTTCGAACTCCTCGGCCAGACTCCCGAGGGTCAGCTTCTCATCGATGTTCCGTGCGATATAGTTTGTGATCCTCTCCACGAAAGCCTCATTTGGAGGATAATACTCGGAGGGCTCACACCTCAAGCAAGCCCTGTATCCTGCATCCTCCGCTTCATTAGGGGAATCAAACAACACAATGTTCTCGAGTTTAGGTCGTCTGGACGGACAAGAGGGTCGGCAGTAGATGCGTGTAGTCTTTACACCGTAGACGAACTCCCCGTCATGGATTGACTCCCTGTCCATTATCGCTTTGATCTTATCCTCTCTGGTGATCATACCGCTCAATGGGAACTGGCTGTGGATTCAATTTATACCTTGACTCCGTTTCTTGCCCTCAAATCTCGGCTAATCCGATCCTCTAGTGAACTGCACCCTCTCGAAGCGGGCTATCATTGCGAGTGCTCCGCGGTACATCGTTGAGGCCCTAAGCCCTTAAGTCGCTCAGAGCAGCCTCACCACGGTGTTGGCATGATGAAACTGATCCCCACGACGAGATAGTCTATGCCGTACGCCGTTCCTTTGATACCGCTGTCCACCTCGCAGGGGACCAGCGCCCTCTGCACGGTCTCTGTCATATCCATGTAGAGTCCAATGACTGCTGAGATGATATATACGGATGTTACAGTAGAAGTCATAAACGAGCGCAGCCATGGGTAACGGATATTAATCATACCCTTTTTAAACATCAATTCATCTTAAATCGTACTCCAAAGGAGAGAAAATTAAATGGGGTATCGCTTTGTCCAAGCCCCGGAAGCGGGGCAATAAGAAATGGGGTATCATATTCTCAGGTAGCCCTAACGAGAACCAGAAAAACATTGTAAAAACGTCCATCAAGCTGAGACGGATCTGGGAGACAGCAAAAAATGACTAGAACAACAGGCAGTAAAGCTTACTTGAAGACCCTCGAAAACGAGGGAGTAACACACATGTTCGGAATAACGGGAGCAGCATTGATCCCGATTTGCGACGACTTACTAAACAGCGACATCCGCTACATCCCAGGCGTTCACGAGCAAGGATCAGCACATATGGCTGATGGCTACGCCAGGGCGGCAAACAAGCCGGGTATTGTCCAAGTGACAAGCGGCCCAGGCGCGACAAACATCGTCACGCCAATCGCCACCGCTCAGCTTGACTCGGCACCGCTAATCGCTTTCACTGGTCAAGTACCAATGAGCATGGTCGGTACGGATGCTTTCCAGGAAGTAGACATCATCGGCGTAACCGCTTCAATCACCAAGTGGAACCACCAGGTCAGAGATGTCTCAAAAATCCCATGGGCGGTAAAGGCAGGAATGCACGTCGCCAATACGGGAAGAAAGGGCGCAGTAGTCATTGACCTCCCCAAGAACGTCACAACGGAGGAAGCCGAGTTCGACTATGACGTCAAGGTCGAGTTAGAGGGCTACAATCCAATTATAACTCCTAAGACATATGAACTTGATACCGCAGTAAAGATCTTAGTTGACGCTAAAAGACCGGTCATTATCGCAGGGGGAGGGGTAATCTCCTCGGGATCCGGAAAGGAGCTAACAGCGCTGGCGGAGTTGCTTATGGCACCAACTGCCACAACTCTGATGGGGAAAGGAGCAATCCCAAGCAACCACCCGATGAGCCTTGGGCTCTGTGGCATGCATGGAAGGCATGAGGCAAACTACATGGTCCCAGACGCGGATGTACTGCTGGTGGTAGGCGCAAGGTTCAGCGACAGGACCACTGCGACGCTATCAGGTTTCGCTCCAAATGCAAAGATCATTCACATCGAGATCGACCGAAGCGAGGTTGACAAGAACATTAGCTCCTTGACCCAGGTCGTTGGGGACGCAAAACACGCGTTAGCTGGAATCATTAAGAGGCTCAAAGTCGAGATAATCAGGAAAAATGGCTGGCACAAGAAGATAGCCGAGTACAGGAAATACTGTGAACCCTATGATTACGGGCCGGGCATTAACTCTCCTGCCGTAATGAGGGCAATCCGTGAAGCGCTACCAGGGGACGCATTCGTCACAACCGATGTAGGGCAGCACCAGATGTTCGCGGCACTTCATTATGACGTGCAAGAGCCGGGCACATTCCTCTCAAGCGGAGGCTTGGGAACAATGGGCTTCGGTGTACCATCAGCCATCGGAGCAAAGGCAGCCGCACCAGACAAGAAGGTTTTGACAATTTGCGGTGACGGAGGCTTCCATATGACGGAGAACAACCTCACAGTAGCGGTAGACGAGGACCTCCCCATCGTAGTAGTGCTCATGAATAACAAGGTGCTAGGCATGGTAGCACAGTGGCAGAGGCTCTTCATGGACGGAAGACTCTCAACGGTTGACAGGAATTACTCAGTGGACTACACCGAACTATCCAAATCCTATGGGGCACACGCCGTCAAGATCGAGTCAATGGATCACCTGAATACGGAGCTTAGAAGGGCAGTGGACGCAGATTATACGACCGTAATCGAGGTACCGATTGACCCAAACGAGAACGTGTATCCTCACATCCCGCCGGGGATGGGTTTAAAGGACATATTGACGGAGGACTAAACATGAGCCTAAACGTTATCAGCTTCCTCGTGGAGAACAAGCCAGGCGTACTGTTCAACATCAGCAACACCATCCGCAGGAAGAACTTTAACATCCACAGCATCACGGCCATTGCAGGGGAGGAGGGTGACACCTCCAGGATCACTATAACCTCAAAGGGTGATCCACGTGAGACTGACAAGCTCGTGGAGCAGCTGGACAAGATGGTTGACATCATCAGTGTCAAGAGGCTCGACCCATTGAGGACGGTAATGAGGGACATGGCGTTGGTCAAGCTCCATACGGCCGACCCAATGGCACAGGAAGAGGCCCTGTTTGTGATCAACAAGTACAAGGGACTTATCCTTGACATCAAGCCGGATACGGTAATAGCCCAGGTAACAGGTTCCGCGACGGAGGTATCAGACTTCCAGGCCGAGGTGACCCACATAGGTATCGTAGAGGCTGCACGAACCGGGATAACTGCCATCGAGAAAGGCTGGATCACCCTCAAGGAAAAATAAGTTTTTTATCAATCAATATTTTAATAGCCACCTCCCTGTGCGTATGATTAACAATGTGCCAGCTAGCTGCCTATATCGGCGACAGGGACATCTCGAAGACATTATTGAAATGCCTGAAGTACCAGGAAGCCTACTTCGGAGCCCAGGCCACAGGGATGGGAACCATCGACAACGGGGTCCTCAACTGGGTAAAGGAACCCGGAGGCGTGGATCAGGTAATCAAGAACAGCGAGATAACCGGGTTAAAAGGCACAACGGGCCTCGCTCATAGCAGGCTCAGCATGACGAGCATGGACGACCCCCGATACAACAGGGCCAAGAACGCCCATCCGTTCATCAACGCCGACGACACCATCGCACTGATGCACAACGGGATAATCAACAACTACGAGGGACTCTGGAAGGAGTTGACGAAGGAATACGAGTTCCGGGGCTATAACCCTGATATCAACTACATAACCGACAGCGAGGTGGCTGTACACATGGTTGACAAGAAGGTAAAAACGGGCCACAGTCTCGCGGACGCTATGAAGGAGACAGCCAACAGCCTCACTGGCATGGTACTCCTTGTAGCCATGAGCCCAGACGAGCCAGAGACAGTCTACATCACGAACTGGATTCAGGCATGTACCTTGGCAAAGGGTGACGGGGAGACCATGTTCAGCAGCAGTCACCTCGGGTTCGAGGATGTAAAGGAGGACATGGACATCTTCCACGCGCCCAGAAATAGCTTCATCAAGATGACGAGGGACAGTATCACGATCACAAAGCTGGACTCTACAAGGAATGCGGTTGATCCCCACTTGAACATGGACATTTTCAGGGAAGAGATCACCAAGCTTCTGAAGAAAAGTGCCATGACCAGCGTCGATATTATCATAGAGCTGAACAAGTCTGGAGGGGAGCGGATATTCGGAATGGAGATGGCCGAATGGAAAGATCTCGTCAAGGTAGGCTGGGGAGATCAAAACCAAGTCATCGATCCACTTGAGCAGTTAGCCGAGGATGGATCAGTAATCAGGAAGCTTGAGCAGCGGATGGAAGGTGGTAATTACGTACCCCGTTTCGTCTGGTCGCTACCATAAACGCCTTTTTTCGTTAATATAAAATATCGAAGCGAGCATAGAGATAGACCTGCATTCTCGGAGAGCAGCTGGGAGTCTTATAGGCATTGGTTTTCTACTGGGGATACTAGCCGTTGGGTTCTCCTTCTACGAGGTCGTCAACAGGACATATTGGTTACTATAAAACGCGATTATGGTTCTGCATTGTGATGAGGTGTTGCCAACCGGTACTTTGACGAGTTTCTGAGTTGGAATCACCTCGAAATCTGTTCCTGAGAAACCCCATTAACCATGGTTAGAAATTTAAGCGTCCTCTGAAATCTAATTACTGCCATGTCTAAACTTAAGATCACAGTCCTGAAGCGTCAGGACCCTAACGAGATTTTTGACGAGCTTCCGGTAGCCAAGAGAGACTGGATGGTACCCTGTGGTATATACGAGGACGGTCAGGAGTACCTGCTTGACAGCCTGAATATGCCCGAGGGCTTTTGCGGTTCTGCCTGGAACACCATCTACGCAAACGCTAGAACGATATTGTACGGGGGTGACCTGCCCTTCTTCGAAGAGAAGGGCACAGCCATAACCTGCTGCGCAGACGGCATGAGACCAGTAATCTTCAAGCTGGAGAGGGTATAAAACTCCCTTTTTTCTAAGACACAGTCTCTTCCTTAATTCTCCGGATTACTATCTCAGATTCATCCTCTGAGAGGAATTGTGGATTGACCGAGAAAAGCCCGTGGTACTTTTCCAGCAGGAAGTAGGGCTCATAAACGGTGATGATGCTGGGGTCTCCCTCCTTAAGGGCATCAAACAGCTCTCTTGTGGACTTGCCGCAAATGGACTTGTCCGCCTTGACGCAGGCGAGGGGGTTCTTGGCGTCCCCAGAGTAGTCAATGTAGGAGGTGATCCCTGTAATCGCTTCCAGTTCCCCGGTGATTTTGTTGGCGGTTTTTATCCGTTCGTCCATAACCCCGCTGTCATCGGATTCAAGGTAGATTATGAGCGCGGTTATTAGCCCGACGATTGTCTCCCTGCTCATCTTGCTAGGTCGTCCAACGCCCTCAAAGGGGTAGGACTGGAGGTGCGCCAGTTTGATTAGGTCTGCCCTGCCTGTCAGCATCCCGCTATTGTTGGGTCCCGCTATTGTCTTTCCTCCGCAGAAGCAGGCTAGGTCAACACCTAGCCCGCTGAACTTGGTCAAACCTGACCGTGGAGGGGGTAGGCCGGCTGCGTCAATAACGATTGGGACACCGTGTCTGTGAGTTATTTCGATGAGCTTCTCCAGAGGGAGTCCCTTTGGCTTTGACTTGTAAGTGTAGTAGTACGCGGCGGTTTTGTCGTTGAATGCGGCCTCAATCTCCGCCTCGGTTGCTCCGTTGTCGCTGCCAACCTCTATGAACCTTCCACCCGCGATCTCGACTGCGTGATCATACTCGTCTCTATTCCATTTCTGGACCACGAACTCGGTATGCAGCCCCTCTGACCTCATTGGTAACCGTTGCGCGATCTTCCTCCAGACCGCCGGACCTACTGGCTCATAGTCCTCAAGCTCGGTACCCTTCATTATACACGCTGCAGCTGCGAGGAGAATAGCAGTACTACCACCCGCGGTGGGGAAGCCGGCCTCGGCTCCTGTTGCCTTCGCAATGACTTTCCCGGCAGCCGTCTGAAGCTCGGCGATGGTCACAAAGCTCTTGCTGGCCTCCTCCATGGCTCTGAAAACTTCGGGAGGGGAGCGTGAGCCACCGATACGGGTCAGAACACCAGCGGCGTTGATGGCTTTCCTGACTCCAAGTGCCTTGTACGGGTCATTGACAATCATGTCATCAACCCACTAAGGCATGCTTGATGCCTTCTCTTGCCTTTAGGGTGTCGATGCTCTTTTGGGCGTCCTCCACCTTGAACTTATGCGTGACTACTTTATCCAGCGGTATTCTGTCCTTTGCTAACCGCATCAACTCAAGCACCGTCCCGAACTGAGTAGGGGGATATGTCCACGAGCCGAGGATGTCCATGTCTTTGTTGCAGATGGTATGTGGGTTGACGGCTACCGTCCCGGGATTGGTGTAGTGACCTACCTCAACGAACTTGCCTCCCCTTCGGGTCAGTTCAATACCCTCGGCAAAAGCAGCTGGTACTCCGACCGCTTCGATGACAACGTCCCCTCCGAGCCCGTTTGTTAGCCTCTTGACCTCAGCCACTCGATCCTCTGTGGTATTATAGTGCCTCATGTCGATGACGTGGTCGGCTCCCATCTCCTCAGCCATCTTGAGCCGCTCGTCCACCATGTCGATGCTGATAATATTCCCGGCTCCGGCTATCTTGGCTGTAGCTACGGCAAGCAGCCCAATTGCTCCTGCTCCCTGGACCACAACACTCTGGCCTAGACCGAACCCTTCACCTACAGTTGGGATGCCTGGGGCGTATGCCCTTTCAAGGGCCCTGCTACTGACGGCCATTGGCTCGGAAAGCACCGCTACCTCCGGTGGCACCTCCTCGGGTACCTTGAACACCCAGTACTTCTCGGCGTTCACGTAAATCTTCTCAGCCCACCCGCCAAGCAGGTGTGGCTCCTCGATGCTGCTAATGTTGACGCCCATGACCTTCCTTCCGGTGCACAAGGAGGGCTTGTGTGGCATAAACTTGCAGAAGTAGCACTCGCCACAATAACGGTTTGTACCAGGTACAACAGTTATTCTGTCACCGACATCAAGGTGCAAGCCCTTGGACTCATAACCTTTCGCTTTTTCACCGATCTCCTCGATGATGCCAACCCATTCGTGCCCAGGTATCACTGGGAATGGAATTTTCATGTTACCCTCATAGAGGTGCATATCGGTACCGCAGACACCACAGAGCTCCATCTTGAGGAGAATTCCATTGTCCTCCACCTTGGGCTCAGGATAATCCACGATCTTTAGCTTTCTAACGTCTTCAAGAATAGCGGCTTTAACCATGGGATAGGGGTGGATGAGAGGCGATTAAACATCTGCGGTTGATTTATCCCAAAAACCTGACACGTTAAATAAAAGTCTAGGGCATTTCAAGAAGATACTCCAATGCTGACAAGGACTTTCTGTGGGAAGATGTGCGGTGCATCGTGTGGCATCATAGTGACGACCGAGAATGATAGGATAGTCAAGGTGGAGGGAGACCCAGACTACCCGCCAACGAAGGGATTCTTCTGCGTCAAAGGTAAGGCCATCACAGAGCTCATATACCATCCAGAAAGGCTCATAAAACCGCTTAGAAGGATCGGTCCGCGAGGGTCAGGAGAATGGGAAGAGATCACTACCGATGAAGCGGTCTCTCATATCGCGAACAAGCTTAGAAAGGTCATCGAAGAGCACGGCTCAGAGTCAATAGCCTTCCACATGGGGGCTAACAGGAACGACCTGATCGGCGAGTTCATGCAGAGGCTTGGAAAAACCATTGGAACACCCAACTTTGCAACAGTTGACAACGTCTGCAGCAAGGCAAGGTCACTCGCAGACAAGTTCACATTCGGCCAGAAATGCTTCCCGGATATTAATCAACCATCGGAGTGCCTCGTTGTATGGGGTAGGAATACTTTAGACACAGGAGGCGAGTCCAGGATGGACATCATCAGGCAGGCAAAGGAACACGGGACCAAGATACTGGTCATCGACCCACGCGAGACGAGCATGACGAGGATAGCGCACCAGTGGGTCAAGCCCAGGCCGGGCAGTGACGGGTACCTTGGGATCGCCTTGCTCAAGACTATTGTTGAGGAGGGGCTCTATGACAGGGAGTTCGTAGAAAAATATACGATTGGGTTCGACAAGCTCCACGAGATGCTGGAGGGTTATTCCTTCGAGGAGCTGGAAAGGGAGACCTGGATCAGCATAGATGATATGAAAAAGTTCGCGAGGACTTACGCCACTAGTAAACCGGCGGTCATCCAGACTGGGAACCCATTGGATCAGACTCCAAACTCGTACCAAAGCTGCAGGCTTATCAGCATCCTCAGGGCTGTCACGGGGAATCTTGACGTCCCAGGAGGAGAGGTTGTAGCTAACGGAGTCCCGTTCCTAAACATCAAAGATGTGGAGGACAGGAGCAAAAGACTCATGATCGGGTCAGAGTTCAAGGTCGCAGCCAGTCTAGGGCTAGCACCCAGTCAGGACGTGCTCAGGGCATCTTACACGAGTGATCCCTACCCCATCAAAGCGTCACTCATCTTCGGCAGTAATCCCCTGATGACCTACGCTAACACGGAGGGCGTCCATAAGGCGATAATGGAACTTGATTTCATCGCAACAGCGGAGTTCTTTATGACCCCAACCGCCAAGTATAGCGATATAATATTGCCAGTAGCTGCAAACCATGAATACGACGATTTCAGTCCCAAGTTCGGGCACATTGTCGCAAGACCAAAGATAATTGACCCTCAAGGAGAGTGCAGGGCAGATATCCAGTGGATGAACCTCATAGCAAAAGAGCTAGGTTTGAAGGGCTTCTGGGATAGTCCCAAGGAGGCTTTCGACGAAATCTTGGAACCGGCGGGTTTGACCTACGAAGAACTGGTTGAGAACGGCCCCGTTTGGGCACCACAGAAATACATGAAATACATCGATGAAGGTTTCAAGACAGCCTCAGGAAAAGTGGAGATATACAGCGAGACGTTGAAGGAGATGGGCGTGCCCCCGATCCCCGAGATGGTGGAACAAATCACCTCAACGGATGATTACCCGCTAGTCATGACCTCCGGGAAGGACTCTTATTACTACCATAGTAGTTGGAGGAAGCTACCGACCCTCAGGAGGCTATCAAAAGAGCCACTAGTGGAGATGAATCGTGAAACTGCGGAGAAGTACAGACTGGTCGAAGGCGAAATGGCTTACATCGAGACCACCGAGGGCAGAATAACCCAGAAGGTCAAGCTAAACGAGTCCCTTGACCCAAAGATCATCTTCGTGGCACACGGATGGTGGTTCCCTGAACGGGAGGACCTAGGATGGAAGGAGTCCAACGACAACGTACTCACCAAGTGGGACGGCCCCAAGTGCCAGGCCATGGGCGCGGTTACCTTGAGGGGAATCCCCTGCAAGATATACCCTGTATGATCCATCTTTTAACCCACTTTCCAGCCAGATAGTTATACAATGAACTGTCAACTCGCCGCTTACATTGGAGACAAGCATCTCTCGTCGCTTCTGCTCAACAGCCTGAAAATACAGGAGCCACTGTACGGAGGTCACGCCACCGGAATGGGCGTCCTCAAAGGGAACAAGATAGATATCGTCAAGGCCGCCGGCCCAGTTGACCACGTTAAAAAGACCACAAAGATTGGCAAGGTCAAGGGCACATGTGCCATCGCCCACAGCAGGTACAGTGACCTCGCCAAGGACGTTGATGGCTACAACCTGAACGAAATGGCGCACCCGTACATCAGCGACGACGGAAAGATCGCGTTGATGCACAACGGCATTATAACAAACTACAAGGACCACTGGAAAGCCCTAGAGAAGGACCACACGTTCCGCAGTTACGGGGAGAAGGTCAATGACATCACCGATAGCGAGGTTGCGGTTCACATGCTCAGCGACGCCTACAACGGCGGTATGAACATGGTGGAGGCGTTCCAGCACATCGCACCCAAGCTAACAGGGATGTTCCTCCTAGCGGCAATAAACGTCGATGAACCAGACACGGTCTACATCTGCAACTGGTACCAGCCATGCTACGTCGCCATCGGACAAAACGAGATCATGTTCTCAAGCAGCAGGAGAGGGCTGACGGACGTTGAGATGGGAAGGGTATTCCAGCCACCCAAGAACAGCGTAATCAAACTGACGAGGGACGGGGTTGAGATCAAAGTAATGGACCCAGGTAGGGAAGCCCCGAGGGTGACAATTAACGAGTTCAAGGCGAAGCGCATGATTAGGAACACCCTCAAGGAAAAGGGGAGGATGGACGTACGTAACTTGTTCCACATCCACAACCCGGACGGGTGGGCAGACGTGTATGGAGTAACTGCGAACGAGTTCAAGGCGCACCGGGCAGCAGGAGTCTACGTTATGAACCCGTACTTTGAGCTACTTGAGAGCATGGTCGCGGACGGGATCATCGAGGAATCTATAGACCCCCGGCCCGAGGGTGGCTTCGAGAACGTTTCTCGATACAGTTACGTGCTGGCATAGCCCAATTTTAACAAACTTTATATAATTTAGGCACGCCTAAATCTCTGATCTGGTTTGAGCAGCGAAAGCGTAGAGGAATACCTCGAAGCAATATACAGCATAAACGAGCGAGGCGAGAAGGCCAAGAACCAGGAACTGGCTGAGAACCTCAAGGTTAGTCCACCCAGCATTACACAGATGGTCAAGCGGATGGCAAACGAAGGACTCGTCGAGTACGAGCCCTACAAGGGAGCCGCCCTGACAGGGAAGGGAAACGCCCTAGCCCAGAAAGTTGTACGAAAGCACAGGCTGCTGGAACGTTTCCTCTACGACTACCTCAAACTACCCTTCGAGAAGGTACACGACGAGGCGTGCCGCATGGAACACAGCCTGTCAGACGAGACAACAGCTGCATTGTGCAAAGCACTTGACAACCCAGATGTCTGCCCAGATAACTTGCCAATCCCCCACTGCTCCCTTGGAGTAGATGACTGCGAGCAGTGTGAGGAAGCCCGGAGCAAGATTGACGTAGAAACCCCTCTAACGACACAGCTCAGCAGATTACATCCAGGAGAGGAAGGAGTCGTTGCGTACATACACAGTGGAAGGCATTCAGGCAAGCGCCTGCAGGACATGGGGTTAACTCCTGGCACTCACATAAAGATGGTTAACGCTGCCCCCTTCAAGGGCCCCGTAGAAATCGAGGTACGGGGAACTAGCCTTGCCCTGGGCAGGGGACTTGCAGCACACGTCTACATCAACGTAGAGGACGAGGGACAGCCATGGAAAAGAATTCACCCCCACGGACCACACCACAGCTAAGACCACCAAGTGAACCTTAAATGAGCGACAAAATAACAATCGGATTAGCTGGTAATGCGAACGTCGGAAAGAGCGTCATCTTCAACCAGCTGACTGGACTACACCAGCATGTCGGTAATTGGCCGGGGAAGACCGTTGAGAGGGCCGAGGGAACTCTTGTTTTCGAGGGAAGGGAGATAGAAATTATCGACCTCCCCGGGATCTACAGCCTGAGCACTTACAGCATTGAGGAAATAGTCAGCAGGGAGTACATCGCCGTCGAGCACCCCGATGTAATAATCAACGTTGTCGACGCAGGTGCCCTTGAGAGAAACCTGGCGTTCACCGTCCAGCTCATGGAGCTTGAGCCCCGACTGGTCCTCGCCGTCAACCAGATAGATTTAGCCGAAAACAAGGGAATCATCATCGACACAGAAGAGTTGGGAAAGCAGCTAGGAGCCCCGGCGCTGCCAACGGTAGCCATCAAGGGGACAGGGCTAACTGACCTGGTGGCAACGGCGGTTAAGATGACGGAAAGTGCTTCAATTAACCCAATTCTCTATGGAAGCGAGATCGAGGAGAGCATTGAGACCATCAAGGACAAGATTGAGGTGCAGACGCCCTACCCGGCCCGCTGGGTTGCGATAAAACTACTGGAAAGGGATGACGAGATTGAAGAAATCCTTTACGATGCACATCCCGAGCTCAGGGAGATCGTGGAGCAGGAGCGGATCAAGATGGAATCCGCTCACGGGCACGACTTTGGAAGCATCATCGCCTCCGAGAGGTTTGCACTGGCCCACAGGATCGCCAGCAACGCGACCAGCCACATCGAGCCCCAGAAGAGCATCGGCGAGAAGATAGAGGACATCGCCAGCCACCCGGTCCTGGGCTACGTCATGATGATAGTCAGCATCCTGTCGGTTTTCTACTCAATATTCAGTTTCGGTGACTGGCTGGCCGGGCTCATCGACACGTTCTTCGCGGTGACACATACGGCGTACTTCAACGCCCTCGGCGAGACCTGGACCACCACGTTCTTTTGGAACGCCGTGGTTGACGGTTTCATCGGCGGAATGGTGGTCGCCGTACCATACATCGGTCCTTTCTACCTGGTGCTCTCCCTGCTGGAGGACTCCGGGTATCTGGCCAGGGTCGCGTACCTCATGGATTCAGCCATGCACACCATAGGCCTCCACGGTAAGGGATTCATCCCCGTCATGCTCGGGTTCGGTTGTAACGTACCCGCCGTACTCGGAGCAAGAATCATGGAGACCGAGCGCGAGAGGCTCATCTGCGCCTTCGTGGCAAGTCTAGTCCCGTGCGCAGCAAGGAGCATAGTAATAATGGGCCTAGTAGCTACCTACGTGGGCTTCAAGTGGGCGGTACTGCTCTACGTCATCGATTTCTTCCTCATATTCATCCTCGGGAGAATCGCATACAAGGTGGCACCTGACGAGCCCGTGGGCCTCATCATGGAGATGCCCGGGTTCAGGCTGCCAAACTTGAGCACAACAGGTACGAGAACCTGGTTCAAGCTGAGGATGTTTATCAAAGAGGCCATGCCCATCATGGTCGCAGGGAACTTTATCGTCCAGCTAGCATCAGTCCTCGGCCTTCTTGACGTCATCGAGGGTATAATGAGCCCCATCACCGTAGGGTGGCTGGGTCTTCCCTCGGCGGCCGGGGTGGTGCTCATATTCGGCATCCTGAGAAAGGAGCTGACGCTAATACTATTGGGCTCACTGGCCGGCACCATGGACTTCAGCACATTCATGACGCCAGCCCAGATGATGGTGTTCGCGTTCGTGGTCATGGTCTACGTGCCATGCGTCTCAACCATAGCGGCTCTGGTGAAGGAGTTCGGGTACACCAAGGCGGGGATTATCAGCGCAGTCGAGGTCATCGTGGCCGTGGTATTAGGCGGGGTCTTACTCAGGGTATTACCCTTCATCGGCCTCGCGTAATCCCCGGTAATACGGGGCGCGGTACCTACAGGTGGTTATTCTGGGAATTTTTTATTTGTGCCTTAGGATCGTATCCGACCAGGTGGGAGTGATTGACACACTGAGCCTGCTCGGTACGTCTCTAAAGTATTACTGGGTCTGACGGGTCGTTGTTGTCAACGACGATGTCCGCGGACTCCTTCGGCTTGGCTTCTTCCTTGTACAGTCGCTGGCCCGGTATGTAGCGTGCCCTGTAGCGTCTGCTCAGCTCCTCCTTGTTGCCGGGGTCTCGTTGGACTCCCCGCCTCAGCGACTTTTCCTCAGTGATCGAGAGGTAGACAGAAAGATCCCAGTAGCCCCTGAGCTCGGGGCGGAGGGAGAAGACTCCGTCGAATACCAGCACGGTGCCCGATTTGAACTCGTAGAGCATCGACGGGTCGGGGCTGTCCACCCTGTAATCGAACATGTGGAGCCTGTACTCGCCGCCGGCCTTGAAGGGGTCAAGGAGGTGCTCTTTGAGGGATTCGAGGTTGAACGAGTCCCTGTAAAACCCCTCGGGGCTATCGCGGCCCCTCACCATCCTGACGGCGCGGGGGTTGTGGTAGCCGTCTACTGACGCCTCGGAGACGGGGATCCCCCTGTCCCTGAGCTCTGTGGCTAACGCACCCGCCAGTATTGATTTGCCCGCCGCGTCAACGCCGTCAATGGCCACTATGTATGGCTCGTCCCCGTGTTCACGGATGACCCTCTCGGCGATCAAGTTCAGGAACTCTGACCGTTTCATACCCAATACAAGCCGTCCGAGGTTAACTGGTTAACGGTGGCAAGAATGAAATAGTTCGGTGTGCCCCCCTCGGTATGGAAAGCCGGGGCACGTTATACCTGAACCCAAACGAGGACAACACAGAGGCTACAATCAAGGCAGCGAAGGACCGCGCCACTGAACTTGGATTAGATTACGTCGTTGTCGCATCTAGCTCAGGCAGCTCAGGAGTCAAGGTCGCGGAAGCATTCAAGGACACCGGGGTCAAGGTGGTAGTTGTCACCCTTTTCGCCACAAGCTCAAGCAAGCCCAACCCAGAGCATTTGGCCAAAATCAAAGAGCTCGGGGGCGAGGTAGTAACATCCAGCCACGCGTTGATGGGGGTACCCGAGAGCCTTGCCAAGATCAAGCAGGGGTACGTGACCCCGAACACCATGATAAGGGAGGTGCTCAGGAGGTTCAGCCAGGGGACCAACGTGGTCGCTGATATCGTCATGATGGCCTGCGACAACGGCGTCATCCCACAGGGCGTTGAGGTCATGGCAATAGCTGGGATGGGGAACAACGCCGACACGGCGTGGATTCTCAGGGCATGCGGCTCGTTCAACTTCTTTGATAAGATAAATGGGATGGAGTTCAGGGAGCTGGTGGCTCTCCCTAGGACAAAAAAGTTCTGGTAGCCCTAAATGGTACCATATTTCTTGAAGACGTCGTAGAGCCCCGCGCCCTTCTTGAGTTCAGCACGTGTAAGGGTCTCACTGGAGGCGACTTCAAGTGCTTTCTTGATTACCTCATTGATGATGTCCTTGGGGACCACTACGATCCCGTCGAGGTCAGCCATGACCAGGTCGCCCGGGTGAACCTTAACCCCGCCCATCTCCACTGGGCAGCCTTGGTCTATCGCTATGACCCGTCCCTTGCTGCTAGTGGGGATCACTCCACGGGCAAATGATGGGAAACCCATCTCTTTGATGAGCTTGATGTCACGTGCCATGCCGTCAATGACCACGCCCCTTGCGCCCCTGTACCTTGCCGCCGTGCTCAATAGCTCGCCCCAGAGGGCTGCCCTCTCGGTGCCCCCTCCAGCCACCATCATGACCTCGCCCTCCTTGAGGGCGTCGATGGCCTGGAACTGGAGTTTGAACGTGTCCTTCCCGAAGTCGTACTGGTCCGCCATGAGCATGGTTGCCGCGTAGCCCACTAGAACCATGTCCTCGTCAACGGGCCTAATCTCTGGTCCCATGTCCTGGCCCCGGATACCCATCCCGCCCAGGACGTCGCTGATGATGCTGCTGTTCAGGTGCTCCTCGACCTGCTTAAAATCAATCATAGTAATCAAATGAAGGGGGGCGTTCAGAGGATAAATGATGTTCGGGCGCACCCTTTTTCTCTATGTCCGGGGATTTAGGGGGGGATAATTATGAGCGACTATTACGAGACCAACAAGAAGCGTTGGAACGAGCTTGTGGCGATCCACGCGGCCTCAGATGATTACGATATGGAGGGTTTCCTAGCCGGACAGAACACGGTCAAACCCGTGGAGATAAAGGCACTTGGAGACGTAACTGGGAAGAGCCTGCTTCACCTCCAGTGCCACTTCGGCATGGATACCATCAGCTGGTCTCGTCTAGGCGCGAATGCAACAGGCGTAGACTTCAGCGACACCGCTGTTGAGCTGGCAACCGAGCTGGCGAGGAAGGCGGGCACGGACACCAAGTTCGTGTGCAGCAACGTCTACGACCTCAAGGACAACCTTGAAGGTGAGTTTGACATCGTTTTCACAAGTATAGGTGTGCTCTGCTGGCTTCAAGACATCGAGGGCTGGGCAAAGATAATCGAGCACTTCCTCAAGTCAGGGGGCACTTTCCTCATCTACGAGTCACACCCGTTCATGTGGGTGTTCGACGACGAGGCGGAGGGAATGAAAATCAAGTACCGTTACTGGCACATGGATGAACCCATTGTCTGGGACGATGATGGAACCTATGCGAACAAGGAGGCAAAAGTCCAGAACAAGAGGAGCTACGAGTGGCAGCATACAGTCAGTGATGTCGTGAACAGTCTCATCAATGCGGGTCTAGTCATACAAGAAATAGGGGAATACCCTGACCTGTGGTGGCAGTACCTCCCAGAAGCCGAGAAACAGGAAGACGGATCTTACCTGATACCCGGTAACATGCTTCCCCAGATGTGGAGCGTAAAAGCCGGAAAGCCCTAGAGGGGGATATCCAGTGTTTCCTTCTGGGTGCTGAAGGCGATGCTGCTGAGGCATTTCTCGACGCCCTCGATGTTCCTTAGCTCCTTGTTGATAAAGTCGCCAATCTCCTGGACGTTTTTGGTCTTCAGCTTGACAAGTATATCCCAGTCGCCGGCCACGATGTGGACCTCCTGAACATTAGCGTAGGTGCCTATCCTTTTGGCGATGGTGTTGATGTTCAACGGGTTGTTCTTGGGGTCCTTGAACCTCATTGTGATGAGGAGGAAGCTGGTCGTGGGCAAGTCAAGCTTGACGGGGTCCAGTATGGGCTTGTACCCGAGGATGACCGCGTTCTCCTCCATCTTCTTGACCCGGTTATAGACGGTCGTGACGGGTATCCCCAGCTCACCGGCGATGGCCTTGTATGATTTTGTCATGTCCTCCTGGAGGAGCCTGAGTATCTGGCGATCCTTGTCATCGACCAACATGTTGGAACATCATTCCATCTGGTGATATAAAAATTGAATGAGATGTGGAATAGCACGCGTCTAACGGGAGGAAAACGATGAATATTCGATTACAGAGTAAATCGAGGCGTCCTTGTGATCAACTCTTCGCTTGTTAGGATATTTTATATCATAAATGAGCCTAGTCAAGCTCGATTTTATGATCAAGCGTGAAACAATCTACTTCGAGGAAGGCGGGGAGGAGTACACCGATGAGACACTCAAGGCCAGCCTGAAGGCAGCGAAGGAGCTCGATATCAAGACAGTCATAGTGGCATCCAACAGGGGCGTCACCGGCGTCAAGGCGGCGGAGATGTTCAAGGACACCGACATACAGGTCATTGTGGTCGGACATCAGATGGGCTTCCCCGTGCCCAAGGTGCAGCAGTTCAAGCCCGAGAACTGGGAGAAGATCGAGGCACTTGGAGGGGTCATCAACCTGGGCACCGACGTGGTGACCAACAGCATCAGGAGGAGGCAGAAGCTGGGGCATAGCCCCATGAGCATAATCTGCCAGACCCTCAGCAGCCACAAGGTCAAGGTAAACGTGGAGATCGTGGCAAAGGCGTGCGACGCCGGCCAGGTTCTGCCCGGTGACCGTGTCATCAGCATCGCAGGCAGCCACCTGGGAGCAGACACATCCGTCGTCTTCCAGGCAAGCGACAGCCCCAACATCCTTGACATCAAACCGTTGATGTACATCGCCTTCCCCATGAGCAGGGCCAAGGCCGACAAGGACTACATGGCCAAACGCGCCGCTGCCCAGAAGAAGTAACCCTTCTTTTTTTCTTTTCTAGCAAGTGATTTAGGTAAAGTAGCCGCATCCATACCTGATTGAATTGAAGCCATTCCCGGTATTACTCACGTTTGACCTCGACGGCGAGACAGCCTTCGAGGAGATGCACCCAGGGATCCCATACTATGTTACGCAGGGTGGGTACGGCCCCAGGAAGGGGGTCTACAGGATCATGGACCTCCTCGACAAGTACAGCATCAAGGGCACGTTCTGCGTCGTCGGGCAGACCGCTGAACGGTACCCCGAGGCCGTGGAGGAGATAGTGAGCAGGGGCCACGAGCTGGCCTGCCACGGTTACACCCACAGGGGTTACAACGCGTTGGAGCCCAAGGAGGAGAAAGAGGCCATAATCAAGAGCAGGGAGATTCTTGAGGACGTTTACGGGATGCCCATCGTGGGCCACAGGACTCCCCGTTGGAGGCCAAGTGTCCGGACCCACAAGAACCTCCAGGAGCTGGGTTTCACTTGGAACAGCGACTACATGGGGGCCGAGGACAGCTTCTGGAATACGGTAGAAGGGGAGAAATCCAAGCTCCTTGAGATACCCGTCGCGTACAACCTGGACGACTGGACATTCTACTTTGACTGGGGTGCCACGGTGGCCGAGACCGTTGATGTCTGGGAGATCGAGTTCGATGCACGGTACAAGGACAGGTCCATATACTGCCTAACGAACCACCCACAGGTCACAGGACGGCCATCAAGGCTTCTATGCCTGAAGGGGATAATCGAGTACGCCCTCAAGTACCCCGACGTGGAGTTCATGAAGGCCACGGATTACGTGGAAGAGTACTGGGGCTAGGCCCCCACCTTGCGTTAATCAAAAAGGAATTGCATGGCCTTCTTTTTAATGGCCTCAACATCACGGGTCGTTATTGTCTCCTCAGCGTACTCGATAATCATACTGAGTTTACCGGAGCACGTCACGACCCCGACCACTATCAGGATATTTGATAACGGGAACGCCCCGCCTGGGTTCATGTAGAGCCTGTCCAGCTCCAGTGATCCGTATTGCCTGGGGAACGGCATCCTCGTGAGGTTGGTGATAGCGGACCCCATGACCAGCTTGTCACGGGTCTCCATATCGTTCCGTTTCAGCAAAGAGGCGATAAGGGTCTCCCTTTGACTGAACTCATGTATCTTGGGGTATCCCTCGGCTTCCTCCGGTACCAGGTCCCCAAGTAGCTTGTAGTTGAATGCCTCAAGTATGGACGGTTCCAGGTAGCACCAGTTCAGTCCTTCCTTGAAGAGTTCCTTGTTTGTGTAGAGTGGCTGGACTCGCTTGTTCAGGGCCCGTGCGTTTTCCCAGAAGCCTTTACCGCTGTCAAAGGGCAGGTCGAGGGTCAGTGCCCCGGCAAAGAAGCCCATGACCTCGCCTGGGCTCGATTCGAGCCTTTCCCTGAGGTTTCCCGCGATAGCTGTTTTGGATAGTTTGGGTCTTGTCGGTACGGTGGACTGTAACGCCCCGGTAAACGCCGAGGTCAATGCGCTGTTAATCGTTGTCCCTTCCTCTTTGCATCGCATGACGAGATCGATTGTCTGTTCCTCGTTGAGCTCCACGGGGATTACCTTGTGGGTGAAGTTTGCCCAGTAAGCCTTGCTGAGATCCAGGTAATCGTTTTGCGTGAAATCTACCCTCTCTTTCACCCATTTCTTGTTTATTCTCTCAACGAAGAACCTGAAGACCCTGTTGAGCCCCAGGCCCTTGGGCAGGTTCTCCTTGCTTATCGGTGCAGGGGCAAGCAGTATCTCCACTTCCCTCTCGGGGTCACCGAGGTGGGTCATAATATCCCTGACCAGGTACGCGAGTGAGAGCCCGTCGCATATGGTGTGATGGCACAGTATCAAAAACTCTGAGATGCTGGATGATTGTAGAAGGATGAACCTGATCGCAGGGCGTGCGTTGAACTCAAAGGGTACCTTGGAGCTCCTGTGCATTTCCTGGATCCAGTGGTCATCTGATTCTCTTTGTATGCTGGTTACCTGGATGTCTCCCACGTTCTCGGTCGTGAGCCATGAGTCATGGTTTTCGTCGTCCCTGATTCTTGTCTGTAGGTTTACGTGTCGTTTCTGGACCTTGTTGACGGCGTCTTGAAGGGCTTCATGTGTTACTTTGCCTTTTATTCTGGCTACTAGGGAGACTATTGCGAAGGGTGCTCTGAAAAGATAGCTTTCTGGGGGAGTGAGCCTTCTTTCGTAGCGTGTGTCACTCTTGTTTTCAAACATTGATTGTGTTCAGGCTTTACTATACGGTCAAAGATATAAATATTTTGAACATTGTTCAATATTCTCAGTTAATTTATTTCAAGTAGTTATAGGACGCCGTGGCAATCGCCGTCAGGTATTCAACGAGCTCCCACTCGGTCTCAAACATGGGCTCAATGAATAGGTGTCTGTGGATCAGGGCATCAACGGTCCCGTTCATAAGGAGAACAACGTCGAGGCTGATGCCCTCGCCTGAGATCTCGTCCTTCATTCCCGAGTCCCGGCGGTTTTTTAATCCCAGGAATATGTCTTTGCGGGCGTATATGGCCTGATCGAACGCCCTGTAAAGCTCCTTGTGCTCTTTATGCAATGAGAGGGATCGTGAGATCTGGGTCCTCAAATCCAGTTGCATGTTCTCAAGCTGGGCACTGAGGTTTTTCTCATAGAGCCCAGCGGCTATGGATGCCTTGCCGTCGGGAAAATAGTAGTACACCGTGCCAATACTGACTCCCGCTTTTTTTGCCACCAGTCTTGTTGTAAGTTTCTCGTACCCAATCTCGTTTACAAGGTCAGTGAAAGCCGAGTAGATTGCGTTTAGCTTCTGCTCCTTGATGCCGGCACGTTTCATATGATATCATTATGAACAAAGTTCAAAAAAGGTTTGTTAAATCCCGTATTCTACGTGAGGAAAAGGGGAAGGCGCCTTAGCAGCTCCAGTAGATGTCGTCCAGGTACCTCTGACCTGTGTCAGGCAGGATGGTGACGACGTTCTTGTCCTCGCCCAGCTTGGCTGCAATCTGTTTTGCTGACCATACGTTGGCTCCCGAGGATACTCCAACGCAGAGCCCTTCCTCACATGTCAACGTCGCCATTGTTGTCATGGCGTCAAAGTCGCTGCACAGGATCACGCCGTCAATGAGGTCCATGTGGTCCTCAACGATCTGGGGTACAAAGGACTCGCCGATGCCCTCGATCTTGTGGGGGATGCCCTCCGGGATTGGCAGGTCCTTGTCGTAGTACATGTTGTAGAATGCCGGTACCGGCTCTGGCTCAACCGCGTATATCTTGCAGTCAGGGTTTGCCTCCTTGAGCACTTGTGCGATGCCCGCAAGGGTCCCACCTGTGCCTATGCCAGCGCAGAATGCGTCAACCTGGCTCAGCTGATCAAGGATTTCCTGTCCCGTGATGTTCTGTGCCTTGACGTTGTCCGGGGTTGCGAACTGGTTCAGTAGGTAAGCCCCCCTCGACTCCACAACCTCGTTTGCCTTTGCCACAACCGCGGCTACGCCCAACTCGTTGGGGGTGAACACCAGCTCCGCGCCGTACCTCGTCATCATGCCCGCCTTGACCGCGCTTGTAGTATCAGGTGCGACGATGCACGCCGGGTACCCCTTGATGGACGCGATCATGGACAGCGAGACGCCTGTGTTGCCGCTGGACGCCTCGACGATAAGGTCTCCGGGTTTCAGGTCGCCTCTTTCCTCAGCCTGCTCGATGACGTGCTTCACCATGCGGTCCTTGATGCTGCCGCTAGGGTTGGTGAACTCCGTCTTTGCATAGATCCCTGCCATTCCGGGCTCTGTGATTTTGTTAAGTTTGAGAAGGTTTGTGTTTCCAATCAGGTCAAGAACGCTGTTCATGACCTTTAGTTTTGAGCATTGACATGGTGCCAAAGTTATCACATTTTCTGGTCGTTCATTATATATATAATATAGGAATAATCCGGCCCCCGATGGGCTTAACTCCGTAGAATGGAAAGGGTTACCATGACAGAATACGACAGGGCATACACTTTCATCTACTATAACGACGTGAAGGAGGCAGAGCCGTTCTACCGGGACCTGCTGGGGCTCAGGCTGGAGTACGAGAGCGACTGGGTGACAAGGTTCTGGGTCACCGACCATTACGCGATAGCAGCGGTCCAGTCAGGCAGGGGCTTCATGAACGCCATGGAGGACAAACCGGTCATACTGTGCATCGGCATGAAGGACGAGGCGGACATCAAGGCTCTCTACATGAAACTCAAGGACGCTGGCGTGAAGATGCGCACCAGCGAGGTTGAGCTGCGTGAGACGGAGGGCAGGATTTTCTTCTGCGAGGACCCCGAGGGTTACATCGTTGAGGTCGTTCAGAGGCCCAAGTAATGAAACAGGTCCTAGTTATCGAGAACAACGGCATCGAGAACCTTGACAAGTACCCCGAGATAATCGAGTCCCAGGGGGCACGGGTGCACGTTTTCAAGGCGCACGAGATGAAGGACGGGGACAGGTTCCCGCCCGTTGACGAGTACGGCGGCTTCATCGTCGGTGCCATGCCCGAGGATGTCCACGAGAAAGACGAACACTACTGGATGAGACATGAATGGGAGTATCTCCAAGAGATAGTTGACAGCGGCAAGCCCTGCTTCGGCATCTGCGGAGGCGGTCAGCTGCTGGCGTACAGGCTGGGGGCCAAGGTGCACGCATGCCCGAAGGAAATCGGGATATACACCATCAAGCTGACTGATGCAGGGGCAGCGGACCCCCTTTTCGAGTGCCTACCCCGCGAGTTCAAGGGCTTCCTCTGGCACGGGAACACGTTTGAGATACCGGAAGGAGGGAAACTGATCGCCACCGGGGAACCTTGCCCCGTTGAAGGCTTCGTCAAGGGTAACATCCGGGGTATCCTGTTCCACTTCGAGGTTGACCATGAGGAGATGTCCAGGTGGCTTGACCACTGGGAGGAAGGACTCTCGGCCGTGAACAAGACACGGGACCAGGTGCTGGAGAACGTGAGGGTGGTTGAAGCCGAGATGAGGCAGAACGCCGAGAGGCTGATCTCCAACTTTTTGAAAATGATGAACTAGGCCAGATACGCCTCAAGCCTTTTCTCGGTGCTTGTATAGTACCTCTTTGACACCGTTTCTATGAACTTGTCGACGTAACCTTTCTCCACCAGGTTCACGGTGCACCCTCCAAAGCCCGCGCCCGTCATTCTGGAACCCAGCACCTCCTTGAGGTACAGCGTCGAGTCCACGAGGGCGTCCAGCTCAGTGCAAGAGACCTCATAGTCGTGGCGTAGGCTGTCATGGCTGTCGTACATGAGACCCCCAAACCCAGTCATGTCGCCCTCCGAGAGCAATTTCAGTGCTTCAAGCACCCTGCTGTTCTCCGTGACCACGTGCCGTGCCCTCCGGGCAATCACGTCAGGTAGTTTACTCCATGACGCCAAGAGCATCGCCTCGTCCACATCCCTCAGTGCCTTGACCTCGGGGTTTTCCTCGCTGATGATTCTAACGGCCTCGTCGCACTGGGACTTTCTTACGTTGTAATCCGAGCCAGATAACTCCCTGGAGACCATTGTGTTGAGTATTACGAAGGCGTAATCCGGGTCGAGGTCGTGGAGGCTGTGGGCGTTGGTTCTGCAATCAACGAACAGTGCCTTGCCGTACTCCCCCATGCCGCTGACGAACTGGTCCATGATCCCCGACTGGACGCCGAGGAACTCGTTCTCGCATTGCTTGCCGATGTAGGCCATCTCGACTGGGTCAATCCCAAGATCGAACGTATCGTTGAGGGCGCGCACAACTGCGGTCTCAAGAGCTGCGCTGCTGCTGAGACCCGCCCCGAGGGGCACATCACCGTGGATGCTCATATCGAAGCCATTTAGGATATATCCTAGCCCCATAAGGGAATGCGCCACGCCTAGGACGTAGTTTGCCCATAGGTGCTCCTTGTCATAACTGATGGAAGACAGCCTGTGCTCGGCCCACTCGTTATAGTCCATGGCTTGGAGCCTAACCGTATCGTCCTCCCGTGAGCTGATGGTGACCCAGAGGTACCTGTCAATTGGGGTGGGCAGCACGTACCCGTCGTTGTAGTCGGTGTGCTCGCCGATGAGGTTCACCCTGCCGGGGGCCTTGAATACCCTCGGCTCCCCACCGTATGACTTGATATGCCGTTCCACGAGCGTCAACAAGATTAACCGTATCCCTCATCACATGATTTGTATTTAACCTCAGCCCCCGCGGGTGTTATTAGCCCGGTTGGCTCTGGTTTCTGCATGATTAAGACGAACAAGGACAAGCTGTTGACCCTTGCGTTCCAGGGCGAGGTGTCCCCTGCTCAGGTCGTCAGGACGTACCAGGCGACCTGGGACGGCAGGGCAAAGATGTGCATCGGCGTTGGTGGCATCAACTACAACCTCAAGACGGGGATGGAGATTTTCGGCTGGGCCAACGGAGACAGGGCTGAGCCGGGGGTATCAACGGACGGCGTTGGTAAAGACGGCCAGAAGAACGGTTACAGACAGAAGACGGGGGTGGGAAACAAGGTTCAGGTCACCAGCGGCGACGTCAAGGGCGATTACGGTACCATCATCGGCAAGCACGGGTACAGGCTTCCCGGCAACGTCCAGCACGTCCAGGTACATTTCAATGACAAGACCCTGGACAACCTGAACATCGGTGACAAGATCAAGGTGAAGGCCAGGTGTATCGGGCTGAGGATCACCGGGTACGACGACGTTATGATACACAGTGGCAGCCCCGAGCTCGTCGAGGGAATGGGAATCGAGGACATCAACGGCAAGCTCAAGGTGCCTGTGGCCCTTGAGGTCCCAGCCAAGATTGTTGGTGCGGGATATGGGACTCAGGCCCACAGCAGCCACATCGATATCCAGACCTGCTACCCGCCTGATATCAAGGAGTACGGCCTTGACGGGCTCAGGTTCGGCGATATCGTGGCGTTACGTGACGTGAGCTGCAACTATGGGCGCCACTACTACCGGGGCGCAACCACAATCGGCATCGTCTGCAGCGGTCCCAGCGAGATAAGCGGCCAGGGAATCGGGGTTACTACGATCCTCAGTAACCTTGAGGGAAAACTTCAGCCCGTCGAGTCCAAGGACGCCAACCTCATGAACATCCTGGAGCTGGAGTAATGCTCAAGACCAACAAGGACAGACTCATCGAGACCGCCGTCGAGGGCGTCGTGCAGCCTGCAAGTGGGCGCGGCTTCAGCGTCACGTGGGATGGTACGCCAAAGAACAGCATAGGCACCGCCAGCATCAACTACACGGCATCAGTTGGTGACCCGGTTTACAAATGGGTTGACGCAGACCACGTCGAGCCCGATGTCACCATTCAGGGAAGGGACAAGCCCAGCGCAAGCGACTGCGCCATTGCCTCACTGGCATGCATCGGTAACCCGGCCAAGGTGGTATCAGGGGACGCCAAGGGATCAAAGGGAGTGTTCATCGGTAGGCACGCCGGTGCTGATGACCTGGTTTGGTTCCCCGATGACATCAAGGAGAAGCTGACCCTCGACGACAGGGTGCAGATACGGTCAAAGGGCGTTGGCCTCGTGATCGATGATTTTGAGGACGTGAAGGTGAACAAGTGTAGCCCCGAGTTCCTTGAGAAGATCGGCATAGAGGTCAAGGACGGCAAGCTGGTGGTCCCCGTTGTCGCGGAGCTGCCCGGTTACATCCTTGGAGCCGGCATCGGTTACGACCCAAACATCGAGACCGTTGACTACGACATCCAGTCCACGTGCCCCGAGACCAACGAGGAGTTCAACCTCAAAGACTTGCGATTGGGCGACATAATCGCCATCAATAACCACTACGACGCCTGGGGGAGGGGCAGGTACGAGGGCTCGGTGACCATCGGCGTCATAGTCCATGGCTGGAGTGATTTCGCGGGCCACGGTCCGGGCGTAAACCCCATTCTTGCCGCCCTGCCTGGAAAGGTGGAGACGAGGATCGACCCAGACTCTAATATCGGTTACATACTAGGCATACGGGAGAAGCCGCAATGACTATCCCAACACAACCAGAGACCTATAGCCTATACGGGGAGCCCCTCTACAAGAGCCCCATCATGCTTTGGCTGCCCGAGGAGCCTGAAGCGTATGAAGCCAAGATCAAGGAACTCAACAATGATTATATGGAGGCGAAGAAGGACTACGCCGCCAACCAAGATGACCCGGAGAAGCTCCTGTGGTTCGCGAGGAAGACCGAGATACTCGGCAACTTCATGGAGTCAACCGGCCTATACAGCGTCGGGATCAAGAAATGGCCCGACAACCCCCAGTTCTACAGGTTCAGGGGACACAGGTTCGCGCTACTGAGAAGGCTAGACCTGGCAATCGCTGACTTCAACAAGGCAGCGGAGCTCATCGAGGGCAAGGAGGACATCCCCGAGGTGTACGCCAGCGGTCCTAACCCGGACAAGCTCGGTATCTCCAGCTTCAACTGGAACGTCTACTACCACCAGGGATTCACCTACATCGCCGCTGGCAGGTTCAAGGAAGCCGAGGAGGCATACTGGAAGTGCTTCGACAACATCGACGTAGTCGAGAGCACCGTGTCCACCACCCACTGGATAATCATGGCCCTGCAAAGGCAGGGAAAGAAGGACAAGGTCCAGGAGCTACTGGACAAGATCAAGCTTGACATGAGTCTAGTGGAGGTCGGCGCCTACTATGACACCCTCAAGATGTACAAGGGAGTGTACACACCAGACGAGTTGCTGGACATGTACAGGGCAAAGGGAGGCGTCAGCTTCATGGTTCCAGCCCAGGCCATCGCCAACATGTACCTCGCCGAGGGGAAGACGGAGAAAGCGGTTGAGCTCTACAAGGAGCTCCATGAGAAGGGCAACTGGACCGGCGGTGTCCACCTAATAGCCGAGGCCGAGCTCAAGGGTCTGGGCGTTCAGCTCTAACCCTGGTTAGGAACCCGTCAATGGCCCGGAGGGCCTCGTTTTTTTCATTATAGGTAAATAACTCGTTGAAGTTGCTACCGTTGAGCATCGCTGATGTCCTCTTTCCCGGACTCTCCCTGTAAAGAAGCAGGATTGGCTTGCCCCACTCCTCGGCCTTACCTATCTCGTAGCCCACGCCCAGACTGGGGGCGGTTACCTCACCGATGACCGCATCAGCACTTCTCAGCCATTTGATATCGGTCTCCCAGATCTCCCAGTCGTCCTTCTTGATCTCGTCATCGTAGCTGAAATCAAAACTGTGCTCGGTGAGGACCTTATCAGTCTGGGATATGTGCCCGATTAGCTCCTGGAACCAGTCCCTGTCAGGTGCCTCGCCCCTGATGCTGCCGGCGAAATAGATACGCATAGACTGAAAATGGGTGATTGCTTAAATTTTATCGCATTTTCCATGCCTCGTAGGCTATGCTCGTCTCTTCACCCACGGCCATAAGCCCCATCTGGTCAAATGGTGCCTGAGCGTTCTGGTCGTAGAGGAAGCTCCAGGTAACGAACTCCACTTCTATGTCTTCCGTCAGATCAAAGAATGTCTCTATGAACTCGGCCTGCTCCTCGACGGAGCTCTCCCATCCAGTAAAACCATCACGTAACCAGCCCATCTCGGTGAACGCTATCGGTTTTTCAGTGTAATCAGCTATCTCGGAGAAATAATCAGCGGGTATGTCTGAGGGGTCTTTGAATACTAGACAAGGGTACGTAGTGAATACAGCCAGGTCAAACTCATAATCGTCCAGCATTGTCCAGGTATTTGCATCTGGATCGTTTTCCCCTCCGAATAACCCTCCGTCAAGTCCTTTCATGTGTTCGAGTTGGAAAACAGGGAAAACTTTGGTGTATGGATTCGCTTCTTTGACTGCATCATAGACATCAGCATAATAAGAAAGATAGTCTGCGTAACCTTCTGGGTTTGATCTCGCGAAAGCGTTTACCTCGACCCCGAAACCGAGGTATTCTGGGTTGTGTTCCTCGACGTAGCCGACGAGGGCGTTGATTATGTCCTGGCGATTTGTCTCATCCAGCTCGTGGAAGACCTCTCCAGACTCTTGGTTGAAATATCCTGTGATCACCATGACCTCGAAACCGTACTGATCCGCCATCGCGTACATTACCTTTGTCGGCGACTGTTCGCTGGTTAATGACGCAACATCACCTACCCATGACACGAAATCTCCAGAGTCTGAGGCCAGTTGAAAGAAGCCAAGAAACTCCTCTGATTCGAAAGAGGCAGGGGACAGGCTTACTCCCCTCATTATCCCTTCTAATTCATCTACAGGGGTCTCAGTTGGCTCCTCTGGAGCCACTGGAGGCTCCTCAGGGGCTTCGGGGTCATCAGGCACATTCGGCTCGTCAAGCTCGTTGTTTTCAATCGGACCCTCTGGAGTCCTCTGGCTTAGAATAAATACGGCTCCGATAATAACGATCAAAAGAATTGGACCCACGAGCTTCTTCGACATGGATTCACTGTGGATTTACAGGTATAAAGCGTGTTAGATGGTTCGTAGCACGATTATCGTGTTAGTTTTCTCCACACCCTTGATCTTCCTGATGTCCTCGATGCACCTGTTGATGCCGTCGATGTTGACGCTGCTTGACACCAGCATGATGTCGTACTCGCCCGTCACCTCGTAGACCCTCTCCACGCCATCCAGCTCGATGACCGCCTTAGAGACCTCGTACGTCGGTGTGGTTGGGTCCACGGCGATCATTGTGACTGCCCTGACGCCGTGGCTCGTTGATTTCTCGATGGTGAACTTCTTGATGACCCCCGTGCTGATGAGGCTCTGTATCCTGTTCCTGACGGCCCCCTCGCTGAGCCCTACCATCTTGCCTATCTCCACATAGGTCATCCTGGCGTCCTCCTCAAGGAGGCCCAGGATCCTCTCATCTATCTCATCGACCATACTATGGAAACCGCAGTCGTTTGATTAAAAAGGTGCGGAAAGCGTGGGCTAGAATAGGACTGATGAAGCCCTTGTCCTCTCAAGGAACTCGTCCATGGTGCCCTCAAAGTGCTTGGGGTAAAGGGTTACCTCCAGGTTCCACGGCTTATCGTAGCCCGTTCCCTTGATCCAAGCGGAGACCATGCCCCAGTCAATGGTTCCCCATCCAGGGTACTGGTGGTCGTCGCCCGTGCCCTTGTTATCGTGGAGGTGGACCACCTTGAGCCTGTCACCGAAGCCCATGATATAATCAAGATTCCCGTTGATGTTTGCGTGCCCCGAGTCGTAGCAGAACCCAATGAACTCGGGCTCGTAGAGGGCGAAAAAGTCCTCAAGGGTGATGTGGTCGTCCCTGCTGCAGTTCTCGATTGCAAGTGTCACGCCCAAATCCAAGCAGAGTTCACGCACTGACTCAAGTGCCTTCTTTGACCTGTGGACTCGCGTCTCAAGGTTGGGCCCGTAGACCCTCGGCGGGTGCACCACGACGGCGTCACCCCCCACCTCGCCGCAGAACCGCACCCTGTTCTCAAGGAGCTTCATGTATCCTTTGAGCAGGGTACCGTCGAGTGCGTCGATACTGAACTCACGGGTGGCCGTGCCGTGGACATCCAGGCAGGTGAGTCCGTGGTCTGAGATCGCTTTCGAGTGCTCTTTCATCTGTTCGTCCGTGTAGAGGACGTCGTCGTTCCAGTTGTCGCACCAGTGGAGGTAATCAAACCCATGGCCCTTGAACAGGGCGAGCTTCTCGTCCATCGTCGGGTTGAACGAGTAGTTGAACATGTCAGTGGTTACGCAGAGCTTCATGGTAAAGAGTTGAGAAAAGAAGGGAAAAAGGTTAGGCTTCAACCAGCTTCAGAATATCGTCCTGAACGAACTCGATGAATTCCTCGACGGTGCACTTGCTGAAGTTGGTGATGGTTATGCTCCTGGTGATACCCACGGTGTAGCCCTTTGGCTGGCTCGTGAACACCACGTACCAGATGAGGCCGTGGTCGATGTACTCCTTGTACATGCCGGTGTCAGCCAGTCCCTGGCCGGCGAGGCATATCTTGTTCACGCCCGGCAGGTCCATGTTGTCGAACCAGATGAGGTTCGTGGCCTGGGGGTTGCTCTCGTGTAGCCTCTGGAGGGTCTCTGCGCTGATCTTGGCCTCGCGCACATCGGCGTTGAGTATGTTGCCTATGGCCACCGCGACGTGGTTGCTCAACAGTTTCTTGACGCCCCTTGCAACGCTGGGGGCCATGACGCCCAGGAAGGTCCTCTCGCCGTGCTTCAGTATCCAGAAGATGGCCTCCTCGGTCTGGGGACCTGCCATGACCTTGCGCCTGTACGTGTGCTCCCTGTAATAGTCCTTGGCGAAGATGCCCGTTATAACTTCCTCTTTCTCCTCCATCTCCAGGACCTCGGTGACCAGCACCAGGTCGTCCTCTCCCTCGACTTCCTGGGTCTCCCTCCACCCTGTGAGGCTTTCCATGGGGTTTCCCTCAAGGCTCCTTATCTCGAATATTTTGACCGGTAAGACCATGTTAATTCACTATGTGCATCAGTTCGTAGGGGTAGGATAAAAAACATACTTGATGAAACCGGGATTGGCTAAATCAGGTCAGGGAAATCGCTGATTATCCCGTCGACTCCGAAATCCTTCATCCTCGCGATATCATCGGGCTCGTTCACAGTCCACGGGAATATCTTCAATCCCTTCTTGTGGGTCTTTGTGATGAATGTCTTCCTGATCAGGTGGTGGAGGGGGTTAACGCAGTACGCATCGACCTTTGAGGCGTACCTTGCGGCATGAAAGGCGTTTTCATGTGCCAGGACCCCGATCCTCATCTCCGGGTCTAGCTCCAGGTACTCCTCAAGCATGTTCCAGTCGAAGGACTGAACCATCAGGGACTCCTTTGACCAACCCGAGTTTTCAAGAATGCCGTGAACCGGGGCGGGTGTGCCCTTCCCCTTCAACTCGACCACCAGCTGTATCTTCCCCTTGAGCGCCGAGAGCACCTCTTCCAGTGTGGGTATGGTCTCCCCCTTCCCTGCATCTAGGGACTTCAGCGCGTCGAGTGACATTTGGGAGACAAAACCAGTTCCCTCTGTGGTCCTGTAGACCTCCTCGTCGTGGATAACAACCACCTCGCCGGATGCACATACGTGTACATCGATCTCGGTCATGTCGCACCCCAGCTCAACGGCTTTTTTCAGTGATAGCAATGTGTTCTCGGGCTCGTGACCCGCTGCACCCCTGTGACCGATTCTCAGAACCATGGGGGGAAAGAGGACTGCCGGTTTAAATGGGTCACGGCTGGGGGATTGAACAAGACTTAATTATCCAGCCATCAAAAAAGGGTAAATGTACTCGATTATCAACAGCCTGCCCAAGGCCGAGCACCATATTCATCTTGTGGGAAGCATCCGCCCTGAGACTCTGCTATGGGTGGCGGATGAGAGCGGACTTGACAATCAATGGGACTCCGTTGACGAGGTGCGGTCTTTCTTCGAGTTCAGTGATTTTCCCCACTTTTTGAAGGTCTTCGGCACCTGCATGGCCTACATCACAAAGGAATCCATGTTTGAGAGGATCGCGTACGAGACACTTGAGGACCAGGCGGGCCAGAACGTGCTGCACTCTGAGATCATTTTCTCGGCCCCCCAGAGGATGATGAACGCCGACATGGATTTCGCGTTGATGATGGACGCCTATAACAGGGGGATTGAAAGGGCAAAGCACGAGTTCGGTGTAACGTGCAGCACCCGAATCGACCTCATCAGGGATTACGGCCCGGATTACCAGATGGAGGTCCTTGACCAGATACAGGAGAATCCCGAGGGGATCGTGGGGATTGAGATAGGGGGTGGCGAGCACG
>Ga0209042_1000657_pt1 | contig 33827 bp, 33 predicted proteins | sample SaaInlV_200m_DNA_6_FD_184649 | JGI IMG/M metagenome (GOLD analysis project Ga0209042, IMG submission 184649) | Marine microbial communities from expanding oxygen minimum zones in the Saanich Inlet - SI037_S2LV_200m_DNA (SPAdes) (version 2) | ecosystem: Environmental > Aquatic > Marine >...
AGGAAGTCGTAATGAGCAGAGATCACATAGTAGCTGCGTGCAGCGAGGTGTACCCATGAAAGAGTCAGCTGATCAGAACGACAACCTTGGCGGAAGAAGTCCGTCTACTCGACAACAGCTGAAGAGCTGGTTCGTGTTGGGCGTTATAAATCTGAATTTATTGCCAATATAGGGCATGAAGTTCGTACCCCAATGAATGGCGTGATGGGGTTGAATGATCTGTTGTTAAGAACCGATATTGATGCAACTCAGCGAAATTATCTAGAGATTCAGCGAGAATCATCCCAAGAGTTGATGGGGCTGTTGGATAACCTGTTGGATACCTCACAGATTGAATCTGGAAAAATGGAGATTGAGGTTGAACCCTTTGAGCTAGAGCCATTGTTACAGAAATTGCAGCGGTTTTTCCAGAGTGGGGCGGCACAAGAGAAAGGGCTGGAATGTCGAGTGAATCTGGGGAATAACCTGCCGCACACCTTGTTGGGGGATGCGCAACGCTTGACTCAGGTGCTGAATAATCTCTGCAGTAATGCGATCAAGTTTACCGACCAGGGCAGTATAGGTATCACTGTTGCTACCGTGGAGGGAGAGGCGCGGAATCAGAAGGTGCTGAATTTCTCTGTCTCCGATACTGGTATTGGGATGAGTGCAGAGCAGCAGCATCAGATCTTTGACCTCTTTACCCAAGCAGACAGCTCACTTACCCGCAGGCATGGTGGTAGTGGATTAGGCTTGGCGATCAGCCAGCAGTTGGTGCAGATGATGGGGGGAGCAGGGATTGAGGTGAGTAGTGAGGTCGGTGTAGGGAGCACCTTCTCCTTCTCTCTCGCCTTTGAGTGGCCTCATTAAAGTTTAGAGGTTCCTTAGCAAATTCTGGGAAGCTGTTCTCCAGTCAACCAATCGATCACTCGACTCCCACCCAGTGTAGTTTCCATCTGCACAAAACCCATCTCATCTTCGACCACTCTCCCAATGATGGCCGCTTCTTTGCCGTTGGGGTGCTGCTGCATGGTGGTCAGCACTCTGTCAGCATGTTCGGCTGCTACAATGCAGACCAATTTCCCCTCATTAGCCACATAGAGCGGGTCCAGCCCCAGTAGTTCACAGGCGGCATGGACCGCAGGTTGTATCGGTAGATCAGCCTCACGAATGCGCATGCCGATGTGTGACTGGCGGGCCAGCTCATTGAGTGTGGTCGCCAGCCCCCCACGGGTAGGGTCTCGTAGACAGTGAATCTCGGGGACAGCAGCAACGAGGTCGGCAATCAACCCATGTAGTGCGGCAGAGTCAGACTCAATGGTGGTCTCAAACTCCAAATTTTCGCGACTGGAGAGGATAGCAACGCCGTGGTCGCCCAGCGTTCCGCTGATAAGAATGAGATCGCCCGGTTGTGCGCGGTCCCCAGAGATATTGACTCCTTCAGGTATCAGCCCTATTGCAGTGGTGGTAATAAAGACGCCATCGCCCTTACCTCGCTCGACAACCTTGGTATCTCCGGTTACCACCGGTACCCCTGCTTTTTTAGAAGCAGCGGCCATAGAACGAATGATGCGATCCAGATCAGCCAGTGGGTAGCCCTCTTCCAGAATGAAACCGGCAGATAGGTAGAGTGGTTTGGCCCCAGACATGGAGACATCATTCAAGGTGCCGTGGACTGAGAGAGAGCCAATGTCTCCACCAGGGAAGAAGAGGGGAGAGATCACATGTCCATCGGTACTGATAGACATGCGACCCGCGGAAATCTCAAAGCTGGCTTGGTCATTGGCCTGTCGTAGCAGCTCATTATCAAAGTGGCGTACAAACAGTTCATCAACCAGTTGGGCCATGGCACGTCCTCCGCTGCCGTGGTTCATGTCAATTTTTCCGTTGGTTAGGTCTAATTGGAATGGGTAACGATTGTTTTGAATAGTCATGTATAGTTATCGCTTGAAAAGCGTTAAAGCAGGTGGTGAAAGGTAAAGTCTACTATGTTATCCAATATGAAACTGATTCCCCGAACGATTGCCATTGTAGGTAGTTCGATTCTGTTATTGACGGCTACTGCAGCATTCTTGTTAGAGCAGGAGATGCGTAGCGAACTAAAGCAGGAGATTGAGCATCAGATGGTTGCTACGCTCTCCTTTATTCGTAGTCAGCTGCGGGAGCGGGTGGATGAGAATCGCCATATTGTTGAGCTGGCAGTGCAGGACCCCAGAGGAGGAGAGGCCCTGCAGTCGGGAGAGCTGGAACAGGGGCAGCGCTTATTGAATACCTTGGTTGGTGTCTATCCCCAGATTTTTTATACCTTTCTGGTGGATGCAGAGGGGCAAGTGGTTACGGTGAGTGGTGAGCCGAGCGAAAGCTGGCATCCGCAGCAGTTGATTGGGGAGAGAGTACGCAGCCACCCGCTGTTTATGGAGAACCACTCTCAGGATGTTGAAACGGTGAGGGTCTCTGCCCCAGAATTTGACCCTTGGGTAAAACGGTTAGGTGGATCGGTAGAGATTCAGAAGCAACGTGTGCGCTGGTTTATGGCTCCAGTGAAATTGGGTAATCAACGGCTTGGAGAGCTGGTTGTGGTTGAGCGTTGGCAGCAGTCGACGGGGCGGGTGCTCTCCAATATTGCCCATAACTTGCCTCAAGGCAGTGGTCTGGATGAGATTGAGTATCTGGATGGTGATGAAGGGCGTGTGATTGCCGCTTGGCCCCCTGATGAGGCCGATAAAGGGAGTGAACACCACCATGAAGATACCATGGAGTGGCGTATCTCCCTCTGGAAGGATGAGCCTGCAGTACGTTATCTGCCACAACAGAGAGCCGCTCATCATCAGTCCACTTCGGAAAAAGGACATCTGATTCACATTGTCTATGAAGAGGAGGAGGCACTGGAACCGCTGGATAACCTGCGTAACCTACTCTACATCAGCCTCTTTTTCTTTGCGCTGTTTGAGTTGGGCATTATCAGCTGGGAGATGCGTAGTATTGTATTGAATCGGATCTCTCTGCTCTATCATGGTGCGCAGGCGTTGACACGGGGGGATCTCAGTTATCGGCTGGATGATAAAAGCAGTGATGAGCTGGGTGACCTTGCCAGGAGTTTTAATCAGATGACTGCGGCCTTAGAACGGGCACAACAGGCACTGGTTCGAGAGAAGGTGCAGAGTGTCTCTATCCTAGAGTCGATGCAAGAGGGGGTGCTGGTACTGGATCGCAGTGGAATGATCCAGCGGGTCAACCCAACGATTGAGACCTTGAGTGGGCTGGATCGAGATCAGCTGAAAGGAAAACCGTTCAGTACGCTGTTCGCTGTAGAAGAGTCAGTGGTGGAGTGCAGTGAGAGTCAACTTCGTATTGTGCAGGAGCGCCTGCAAGAGCTGATTGATGAGCAAAGAACTTCACTGGATGCATTCTGTAGGGAGTCTGCAGTAGCCTCATTGATTGTGGATCAGCATGGGGTTATTGAGGTCTCCAATGATGCCATGGAGATGCTCTCTGGGTGGTCACCAGAACAGTTACAGGGAGGGGGCTTGAATCCGCTGCTGGAGCCTGAGATGCACCGTCCACATGTGGATCTGCTGCAGGCATTTATTGCAGAGGCAAAACCGAGAGGTATGCAGCAAGGGAAGCGGGTTCCTCTACAGACTGTGAATGGATCACTTCGTGTAGAGATCGGTCTCTTTCCACTGTCGGTGGATGGTGAGACCAAAGTATTGACGGTGATTCATGACCCTGAGGATACTCTGCTTTGGGATATCTTTATCACTACACCATTTGGACGGCTCTTCCTCGAACAGAAAGAGCTTTATGTAGAGAAACAGCTGATCAGTCGGCAGGGGATGGTTGCACCCGTGCAGGTGAGTGGTGCGATGCTGCGAGAGGAGTATGAGCAAGGGACGGTCTTGGTTGGGTCTGTGCTGGTGTTGCACGATATCAGTGATCGGATACGGGCAGAGCAGCATGAGCTGCTGGCAGAGTTCCAAGCGGGTGTGGCGCAGATGGGGGGCGCGGTACTGCATAATATTGGGAATGTGATTACCGGAATGAGTGGCAATGTGATTCGTACTCGGAATAAGTTGAAGAAGCTGGATAAATTGAGAACCATGCAGATGGGATATGCGGAGAAAATTCGTGTGTCGAATGATCCGTCTGCGGAGACAGGTACACTACGTGAAGCGCTTGAACAGTCCGCAGTGGTGATGGATGCGATGGGGGAGTTTGTGGAACGGCTTAGCCACTCCATTGATGAAGCAGCGGAGCTGGAGAAGATTGAGCATGGAATTGCGCATATTGGAGAGATTATCTCGATTCAGCGTAGTGCAGCACGCCCCGTGATTCAGTCTACGGCCTTTGATCTGCGAGGGATGGTTGATGATACCTTTAGTTTGATTGAGGACCGTTTTGAGAAGGCTGCGGTTGAGCTCTCTATTGAGCAAGAGCTTTCGGTAGAGAAGTTGTTCTTGCCGAGAAATCCATTGATGCAGCTGCTGTTGAATCTATTCAAAAATGCACTGGAGGCGATCGCTGAAGAGCAGCAGCTGCAGACAACCCTTAAGGGGCTAGTGGTGTTGCAGGTTGTGTCCCTAGAGCATGGTAAATTTGAGCTATCTGTAACTGATAATGGTTGTGGGCATGACCCCGAGGCGGCGCACCGACTGTTCCGTACCGGCTATACCACCAAGGAGCAGGGGAGTGGCTTTGGACTCAACTCTGCCGCTAAGCTGGTTCACTCTCTTGGCGGCAAGATCAGGGCGGAGAGTGAAGGTCTACACCAAGGCATGCGGATGGTGGTTACCCTTCCCATGGAGGCAAGGGAGATCGAAGAGTAAGTGGTTTTCTGAGAGGTTGGACTTAAAGGTACCTCTAAGTGGCTTGGCGGAATCGGCCATAACTCCAGTAGGCGGCACAGGCCCCCTCTGAAGAGACCATACAGGAACCCATCGGGTTATCTGGCGTACAGACCGTACCAAACAGCTTGCAGTCACTGGGGCGCTTTGCGCCGCGTAGAATGGCAGGGCACTCGCAGCCCCGAATCTCTTTGGAGACGATTGTGGGTAGAGTAAAGCGCTCTTCCGTATCAAACTCAGAGAACGGTTTCTTGATGCGCAGTGCGCTGTAGGGGACCTGCCCCAGTCCGCGCCACTCAAACAGGGGGCGCAGCTCAAACACCTCAGCGACCAGCGCCTGCGCCTTCAGATTACCCTCGCGGCTCACCACACGGTGGTACTCGTTCTCCACCTCAAAGCGCCCCTCGTTGAGTTGCCGGATCAGCATCAATGCAGACTGCATGACATCCAAGGGTTCAAATCCAGCAATCACTACGGGGCGCTGGAACTCCTCGGCAAAAAACTCATAGGGGCGGCTGCCGATGATGGCGCTGACGTGGGAGGGGCCAAAGAAGCCATCGATCGACACGGTGCCGATCTCCCGCACCTCTGGTGATTCAAGGATGTTTTGAATTGCTGCTGGGGTCAGTACATGGTTACAGAAGACGGAGAAATTTTTCAGCCCTTGAGCGGCAGCCTGTTGAATGGCCACTGCAGTCGGGGGGGTGGTGGTCTCAAAGCCGATGGCAAAGAAGACCACCTCACGTTGTGGATTGTCAGTTGCGATTTTTAAGGCATCCTGAGTAGAGTAGACCATACGCACATCAGCGCCCGTTGCCTTCGCCTTGAGTAGACTGTTGCGGTCACTGGCGGGTACCCGTAGCAGGTCGCCATAGCTACAGAGAATCACATCCTCTTGTTGTAGCAGGTGGATGGCTTGGTCAATACGGCTGGTGGGTAGTACACAGACCGGGCAGCCGGGGCCATGGATAAAGTGCACACTCTCCGGCATCAACTCTTGCACCCCATAGCGGAAGATGGCGTGGGTGTGGCCGCCGCAAAACTCCATCAGGTTGTAGTGTCGGCCGGGTTCAATGGCCTGTTGAATCTTGGTTGCCAGTTTCTGTGCCAGCTCACCGGAGCGGAATTCGTCGATGTATTTCATGCGGACTCTAAATCGTTCATCTCGGCAAACAGTGCCAGTGTCTTTTCAGCCTCGACTATATCGACTTTGCTCAGGGCATAACCGACATGTAGCAGTACATAGTCACCGACTACAATATCTTCAACCAACGCCAGAGAGATCTCTTTGCGGATGCCATCGAGGGAGACGGTGGCATTTTGTTGGTCATCACTGATCGCTATAATTTGGGTTGGGAGGGCGAGGCACATGGTGAGAGTCTTAAGCGTCTATTGCGGGTGAATGGTGAGATCATAACCAACACAGGGATCAATTGCATGAATGATCAACTGAGCCTGCTGTTGTAGAGAAGGGGAGTGTGGGTCGAGTGACTGCAGTGCCTCGGCAACGGCCCCTTGTGGATGAAAGTTCCACTCGGTGGGGGCGAGGATCTGGTAACGCAGAATCTGCTCCTCTTCTACGCTTACGCGGTGGAGCAGTTGTCCACGGGCTGCTTGGCTGATACCGATTCCGATACCAGACTCTGAACTTGGCAGCATAGGTTGAGGGGTAGGGGTAGGCAGTTGCTGGATCTGTTGCAGCAGTTCGGTCAGGCGGCCCACACTGCGTGTCAGTAGCGCATTGCCGTAGCGTTGTCGAACTGCATCGAGTAGGGGGCTTTGGGTGCGACTGAGTGGTGTGGTCTCATGTGGGGTCTGCTCCCATAGTGGTTGTTCGACAAACTCTGGTTGCTCCATCAGCGTATGGATCTTGCGGCTCTCCAGGGTGGGAAGTGCAGGTGTTGTAGAACGACCTATCCCACTCCAGCCCCGTTGCTCCAGCTGCTGGATAAAGGCGGCCGCTACAGTGCGGTGCTGTTGCCCCCACTCAAACAGCTGATCAATCTTGTCAAATGCCAGCCACTGCTGCAGCGGTATCCCCAGCAGAGTGCGTTCAATAATTTGTTGTAGCTGTTGCTGAATATGGGTGATGGATGGGGGGTGAATCGTATCCGCTTGTGGTAGAAAAGGGGTGTTACTACCGATCAGGGCCTGACGTAGCTGCTGCTGTAGCGCCATCACCTGCGCCAGCTCTTGTTCGGGTGGAGGCTGATCTAGCAGTGTGCTCCACCCCAATAGTGTGCGCCATAGATGCTCTCGAATGGTCTCCATTGCAACCAGCTGCTGCCGCACTCGCTCAGTTGCGGGGGGCGCTTCTATTCCCAGTGCCTGTTCACAGCCCCGTACAGCGGCAGCCGCTTGTGCGGTACCACAGACACTAAAGAGCAACGGCAGGCTCTGCAGAGTCTGAGTCACTGTTTTGCCCTGAAACAGGCGTGCGGCATGTACAGGACGGCTAGAGTGTATGGAGACAGCACAGCCCCCCTCAGCAGAGGGGGACAAGGCGATTGCAATTTTCCCCTCTAGATTCATCTTCAGCTGTGGTGGTGATGATCGTGATCGTGGCTGTGTGAATGGCTATGCTGATGTGGTGCAGCACCATCCGGTTGTAGTGCGGGCCTTAGTGTTGTACCGCTCTGCAGATGTTGGCGGTAGTGGTCCAGTTGATGGTGTAGCCACTCAATCCAATGCTCTAGCCCCTCACCACTCTTGGCAGAGAGGGGGATCATCTCTGCAGGGTTAGAGAGTTCACGCAGGTACTGCTCTGCACGGGCTGGTTCAAACTCCTCTAGGTAGGGGAGTAGGTCGGTCTTAGTCAACAGCATCAGGTCGGCTGCACGGAAGATGACGGGATACTTGGCGGGTTTATCATCCCCCTCCGTCACCGAGAGCAGGGTGATGTTACGGTGATGTCCCAGGTCAAAACTGGCGGGGCAGACCAAATTGCCGACATTCTCAATAAAGAGAATATCCAGCTCATCCAGAGAGAGTTGATGCAGTGCATCATGCACCATATGGGCATCTAGGTGACAGGCGCTGCCGGTTGAGATCTGACAGGCGGGTACCCCTTTGGCACGAATGCGGTCTGCATCGTTCTCGGTCTCTAGGTCACCCTCAACTACGCCAATCTTTAGTTCGCCAGCCAGTGCATCGATGGTTGCCTCCAGCAGTGCGGTTTTGCCGCTGCCGGGGGAGGACATCAGATTAATCGCTAGAACCTTGTGGTTATCAAAGTGCTCGCGGTTGTGAAAGGCTTGGTGATCGTTCTCATGCAGTAGCCCCTGCAGCACTTCAACTGCCTCGCCACCGCTGCTGGTTTTGGCGAGCTTGCCATCATTAACGATCAAATGTTCATTGCCGGGGGTGATGTTACATCCACAGGTGTCACACATCGCTGCTCTCCTTGTCTAACTCAATACTTCTCAATAGCATCTCATCACCGCTGATCAGCTGTGTGCGCCACTCGCCACAGTGTCCGCAGATCATCTTGTTGGCGCGTGCCTCACTCTCTTTTCCACAGCTACTACAACGGATAATAATCGGCATCTGCTCAATTTCAAGGGTGGCCTGATCGGCAACGGTACCGCTACGGGCAATGGTCCAAGCATTTTCTAACAGTGGGGCCTCGACCCCAGAGAGGGGACCAATCTGCAGGTAAACGATAGCGATAGAGGTGGCCTGATGCTCTGCTGCAATCGACTCCAGTTGTGAGAGGATCGATTGGCAGACCGACAACTCATGCATCGGGTGCTACCGTGTTTGCAATCATCTCATCATAGAGTGCCCAAGCGGTCTCCGCCTCCTCCTGAGTCAGCTTCTGAATCGCCTGCCCCAGGTGGCTCACCAGATAGTCACCCACGGCCCACGCTTCATGCTGCATCATAAACAGATTGACCTCACGTTCGCTCCCCTTGGCCTCGCAAAGGGCGATAAAGCGGTCAATCTTCTTGATCTGCATGGGGATGCCAAAGCACATAGGGGTACGATTCCGAGTAAGAGTAATGACTTAATGATACCCTACAAAAGAGAAAAGTGAATTGTGGAGAGACTATGAAAAAGACACTGGTGTTGGGGTTGGGTAATACACTGCTCGGTGATGAGGGGGTCGGAGTGCGGGTGATCGAAGCATTGGTTAGTGGTGGAGAGCGTCCCGGCGTAGAGTGGATGGATGGGGGAACCCTCAGCTTTACCTTGGCGGGGCCGATTGCAGATGCAGATCAACTGATCGTGGTGGACGCCGCCAATCTACAGGGGCGTAGTGGAGATCTTCAGCTGTTTATAGATGAGGAGATGGACCACTTTATCGGTACCGGAAAGATGAGCAGTGTGCATGAGGTGAGCCTGTTGGACCTGCTCTCCATCAGCGCATTGAGTGAAAATCTTCCCGTACATCGTGCTTTGGTAGGGGTGCAGCCTGAATTTGTGGAGTGGGCCGACCACCTCTCACCTGCAGTAGAAGCGGCAGTAACGCCAGCGGTTGAGGCGGTTAATCAACTATTGGAGCAGTGGAGCCATGAGCAGTCATGAGTAGCCTGGATCAAATTGCGGTGTCGGTAGAGGGGATGCCCAACCGAGAGATGGTGCACTCTATCCTGGTGGAGATTGCAGCCCTGCTGGAGCGTTATCTACAGAACGGAGAGCGCGGTGAAATTGATCTGCAGACACTGCCACTGACCCCGGCAGATCGTACTGCACTGGAGCGAGCGCTGGGGCAAGGGGAGGTGCATATCCAACTGAAGGTGATGGGAGAGAGCGAGATTGTCGAGACTCAATTCCCCGGTGTGTGGCGAGTCACCCATAAAGATAGAGAGGGGAGGGCGGTAGCGAGCTTGATTGAGGTGACGGCGATTCCCGCGATTGTTATGGCGGATGCCACTGAAATGGCCCGTTCGGTAGGGTTGCTGAAGACCACAGAGGTGGAATAACCTAGTAAATTTGTCATATAAAAATCAACACAATAGGTTTGACAAGTGCGGTTTCAGGGTATACAAAAAGGGTGATGGTAAGTTAATTAATATAGTGTATTGATGAATGCTAAATTTGCTGGAGTCGTCTGATGAGTAAAGATCTGAAGAGTATGGAGCAAGAACATGCAAACCGGAACAGCAAGACCTTTGCTGAACATCTGGAGCAGAATGGAATCAGCCGACGAGGATTCCTGAAATTTTGTAGTTCAATGACGGCCGCGTTGGCACTGCCGGCTGGGTCGGCTGATGTGATGGCCAAGGCGCTGGCAGCGGCGCGACGACCTACGGTAATCTGGCTCTCGTTTCAAGAGTGTACGGGTTGTACCGAATCGATCACCCGCTCCTACAGCCCCACCATTGAAAATCTGATCTTCGACTTTATCTCGCTCGACTACCACCACACCCTGCAGGTGGCCGCAGGTCAACAGGCAGAGGAGGCGAAAGAGCATGCGATGAAGGAGAGTTATGGTAAGTATCTGCTGATTGTGGACGGCTCGATTCCTACCAAAGATGGCGGCATCTACTCCACCATTGCAGGGCGTACCAATCTGGATCTGCTGGAAGAGGCCGCTGCAGGGGCTGCTGCAGTGGTTGCGGTCGGTACCTGTGCCGCCTATGGCGGTCTGCCTATGGCTAAACCCGACCCTACCGGAGCGGTTCCGGTGAGTGCGCTGGTCAAAGATAAGCCAATAATGAATATTCCTGGCTGCCCACCCATTGGTCTGGTGATGACGGGTGCCATTGCCCATTTCCTCACCTTCGGTCGTCTACCCGATATGGATGAGTTGGGTCGTCCCAAGGCATTTTATGGCGATAGTATTCATGACCGCTGCTACCGTCGTACCTTCTATGATCAAGGACTGTTTGCCAAGGCCTTCGATGATGAGGGAGCACGCAAGGGGTGGTGCCTCTATGAGCTGGGCTGTAAAGGGCCGACTACCCATAACGCCTGTGCCACCCTGAAGTGGAATGATGGCGTCAGCTTCCCGATTGAGTCAGGACACCCCTGCTTGGGCTGCTCAGAACCCAACTTCTGGGATGCGGGCAGCTTCTATGAGGCACTCTCGGTACCGCAAGGACGTACTGGCGAGACCATCCTCAAGGCGGGTGCTATTGGTGTTGGTGTGGGCGCTGCAGCTGCGGCACTAAATCGCAGCAACAAAAGTGCAGCGGTAGAGGGACGTGAGACCATAACGGTCGAAGATCTGAAAAGGGAGTCTTGATCATGGAGATCAATGAGCTGTTAATCTGGGCAAGGGGGCCAGCCTTCCATTGGGCATTGGCGATCTTTGTATTCGGTATGCTGTTGCGGCTGTTTGAGATTCTCAGCCTGGGGCGTAAGCCGGATCTCTCTGCGGCGCGTGATAGTGGTGTGAGCGGTGGGTTACGCACCCTCTTTACCCGCTCTCTGCCACGCCCTGCGATCTTCTCTCGTGAGCCACTGCGTATTCTCAATGGCTACATCATGCATATTGGACTGTTTGTGGTGATCTTCCTCTATCGTCCTCATATTGAGCTGTTCGGTGGGGCTTGGAGTGGCCTCCCTACAGGGGTTGTGGATGCGATCACTGCGGTCACCATCCTCTCGATGTTCGTGGCGCTGCTGATGCGTTTCTATAGTCCTGTGCTGCGGCATATCTCCACCTCAGGAGATTACCTTGCTTGGTTGATTACGCTGTTGCCCCTGTTGACCGGTTATCTGGCCTACAACCATCTACTGCTTGAGTATACACAGATGCTGACATACCACATCCTCAGCGTAGAGCTGTTGCTGGTGTTGGCACCGTTTACCAAACTCACCCACCTGTTCAGCTTTGTACTGTCACGCTGGTATCAAGGGTATCTCGCAGGTCGTCGAGGAGTGGAATCATGAGCAAGCCATCTGTTGAGAAAGGGATCCAGTTCATCAAGGCACAGATCGATGCGCCCGTAGCCAGCTTCTTCAGTAGCTGTGTCCATTGTGGACTCTGTGCTGAGGCCTGTCTCTTCTATACCGAGACCGAAGACCCCAAATACACACCGATTAACAAGGTGGAACCGATGCGCCGCATCTGGGAGCAGGAGTACACCGTGCTCGGTAAACTTAAGTCTGCACTGGGACTCTCCAAGCCTATCGATGAGGCGACCTTCAAAGAGTGGGAAACCTTGGTCTATGATGGTTGCACCCTCTGTGGGCGTTGCTCGGTGGCCTGTCCGCTGGGAAATGATATCTCTGGGATGATCCGTAAGAGTCGAGAAGGCTTTGCCGCAGCAGGCTATGCACCACCCGATTTGATTGGGGCCACTCAGCGAGCGATGGAGATCGGTAGCCCTATGGGGGTCAAGCTTCCCGCAGTGAAGGCGCAGATTCGCCACTTGGAAGAGGATACAGGGCTCAAGGTAACCATTGATCAGCAGGGGGCAGAGTATATGGTGCTGCTCTCCTCGATGGAGATTATGAACTTCCCTGAATATCTGGAGGCGATTGCGCGCATTATGAGACAGGCGGGTAAAACCTGGACCATCGCCTCGACCGCCTTTGAGGCGACCAATAGTGGTATCCAGATTGGTGTCTCTGATCTCGCCAAGGTGATTGTCTCGCGCATTGTGGATGCAGCAGAGTCACTGGGCGTGAAGACCGTGATCAGCCCCGAGTGTGGTCATGCCTACACTGCCGTGCGCTGGGAAGGCCCTAACCTAATCGGTCGCCCCTACAAGTTTGAGGTGAAGCATATTCTGGAGATACTGGATGAGTTCACTAAGGCGGGATTGATCAAAACAGAGGGGATGGAAGAGGCACGTCTCACCTATCATGATCCCTGTCAGATTGCCCGTAAGGGGGGCATTGTGGAGCAGCCCCGCCGCTTACTGAATAAGGTAGCCAGCAACTTTGTGGAGATGCGTGATGCCGGAGCGATGAACTGGTGCTGTAGCGGTGGTGGTGGTGTCAGCGCCAATGAACGTGCAGAGGGGTTGAAGCTGAAGGCATTCAAACGCAAGAAGACGCAACTGGACGAGCTGCAGGTCGACACCTTGGTGACCGCCTGTGCCAACTGTCGCCTCACGCTGGAAGAGGGGCTGGAAGAGAATGGTATGGATATCCCTGTGGTGGGCCTTACCGAGATGGTAGCGGACCATCTGGTGGAAGAGGAGAGGGGATCATGAGCACCATCAGTAACGATACCGAATTCCGTCAGGCGCTGGATGCACTGAGTTTGGAGCAGCAACGCACAGTGGCCTCCCGTTTTGTGCAGAATGTGCTGTCGTTGAGTGGCGACTCCCGTCTGCAGCAGGTGATTGATGCAGTAGAGGTGGGAACGGATCTTGCGACGGCCTTTAAGAGTGCCAAGAGAGTCAGCCTAGAGGCGCATGCCCGTTGTGGTTCCGAAGGCGACTGGAATGAGCAAGCGGGCTATTTTGTCGCCCGTGCTGCACAGGCAGCGGTAGAGCCGCAGGTGCGTACCGCGGGTAAGAATCCGGCATGGAAGGCCGCTATGCAGTGCCGAATGGCGCGTACCTGTCTCGCCTCAGACTCCGATGAGGATACTCACGATCTGGAGACAGGCGCACAACATCAACTATTAACCGATTATTTAAATCCATGAGGATAGCCCCATGAGCGAACGTATTGTTGTAGACCCCATCACACGAATCGAAGGCCACTTGCGCATCGAAGCACAAATGGATGGCGATAAGATTGGCTCAGCCTACTCATCAGGGACCATGGTGCGTGGCATTGAAAATATCCTTAAGGGGCGCGACCCGAGAGATGCTTGGGCTTTTACCCAGCGCATCTGCGGTGTCTGCACCTTGGTTCACGGTATCGCCTCAGTGCGCGCCGTAGAGGATGCCTTAAACTGGGAGATCCCCGCCAATGCACAGCTGATCCGTAACCTGATGATTGGTGCACAGTATGTGCATGATCACGTCATGCACTTCTACCATCTACATGCGCTGGATTGGGTGGATGTGGTATCTGCCCTGAGTGCAGACCCTAAGGCAACCTCTGAGCTGGCACAGTCACTGAGTGGTTGGCCCAAGTCCTCTCCCGGATACTTTTCCGATATTCAGAAGCGCGTCAAAGGCTTTGTTGAGAGCGGACAGTTGGGTATCTTCTCTAATGCCTATTGGGGGCATCCCGCCTACAAATTGCCTGCAGAGGCTAATCTGATGGCGGTGGCCCACTATCTGGAGGCGCTGGAGTGGCAGCGTGATGTGGTGAAGATTCACGCCATTCTTGGTGGTAAAAATCCACACCCCAACTTCCTTGTCGGTGGTGCGCCCGTAGCGATCAGTACCGAGGATACCGGTAACACCGCCCTCAATATGGATGGGCTACTCACCATCAAGAGTGTGATTGAGAAGATGCAGACCTTTGTTGATCAGGTCTATGTACCCGACACCTTGGCGGTAGCGGGTTTCTACAAAGATTGGTTCGCCAAAGGAGAGGGGGTGGGTAACTTTATGGTGATGGGTGACTTCCCCGCCAAAGGTAATAACGATACCGACAGTTTCCTGGTGCCTCCGGGTATCATCATGAATCGGGACCTCTCCACGATCCATGATTTTGATCTCAATGACTCCAGCCAGATTCGTGAGTATGTCGCCCACTCTTGGTATGACTACAGTGGTGGCAAGGATGAGGGGTTGCACCCCTATGATGGTGAGACCAACCTCAACTACAGTGGACCCAAGCCACCCTATGCCCACCTAGATGTGGATAAATCCTACTCTTGGCTCAAGTCCCCCCGCTGGAAGGGGATGCCCATGGAAGTCGGACCACTAGCGCGGGTATTGGTGATGTATGCCAAGGGGCATGAGCAGACGGTCGAACTTGCCAACTATGCACTGAAGACACTGGATGCACCGCTAGAGGCGATGTTCTCCACCTTGGGTCGTACCGCAGCGCGTACCCTAGAGACTAAGATTTTTGCCGATAATATGATGGATTGGTACGGCTCACTGGTTGCCAATATCAAGGCTGGTGACCTCTCCACCCACAACCAGAAGCTGTGGGATCCAGCCGACTGGCCCAGCGAGGCGCGTGGTGTAGGCTTTACTGAGGCACCGCGTGGTGCATTGGCTCACTGGATCGTGATTAAAGATCAGAAGATCGACAATTATCAGGCGGTGGTTCCCAGTACCTGGAATGCAGGGCCGCGTGACGATAAGAATCAGCCCGGCCCCTATGAGGCAGCACTGGAAGACCGCCACACGATGCACGACCCCAAACAGCCGTTGGAGATCTTGCGTACCATCCATAGTTTCGATCCCTGTATCGCCTGTGCAGTACATGTGACTGATCCAGAGGGTGAGGAGCTGACACAGATCAAGATTACCGGATAACAGAGACGGGATAACAGAGAGATAAGGATAGACAGAAATGAACAGATTAACGCGTGTAGCGAGTGCGGTAGTGTTGATGGCCCCTGTAGCGGCTGTTTATGCTCATGGAGGGCTGGTGGAAGGGACGTTATGGGATGGCTTTTCCCATCTGTTCGCCAGCTTCGATCATCTACTGTTTTTAGCTGTTGCAGTTGTTGGGGTGGGGCTGCTGGGGCGCAGGTTACTTCCGCATAAGAGTCGCTGATTTTTATGTTGTAATGTGCTGAATATAAAGATATTTATGTGGTGCCCGAGTGGGTGGTATAGCCATTTTTGTAGTGGGGGATAAACCTTTGTGTCAATGTAATGATTGACTTATACTTAGCGAATCAATAAGTGGGTAAGTGGGGACCTCAGTAGAGATACCCACTTTTTATTTGTGAATATATGAAATTAATCGTCTTCTGTTTAGAGGGGTGATTTCAAAAAGTCATCAAGGGTATTGAGTGCTAGAAAATAAGAAAGAGAGCGGTAAGAGCGGGAGGGGAGAAAAGCCGTGGCGTATTCTGGTTGTTGATGACAAGCGGGAGATCCATGACTTCTATAAAGATATACTGTGCAGAGATCGTTTCGACATCAATATATTGGACTTTATTGATGACTCCACCCCTCCTCCAGTTGTCATTTCTCCCTATCGGATGGAGCATGCACATAGCGGTGAGGAGGGGGTGCGTGCGGTTGTCAAAGCCCTGGAAGAGGGAGATCCCTATGCGTTAATCCTTATGGATGTGCGTATGCCACCAGGGTACGATGGGATTAAGGCGGTAGAGAAGATTCAAAAAATTGACAAACTTGTCAAAGTTATTCTGATCAGCGCTTACTCTGACTATACCCTGAGTGAAATTCGAGAGCAGATCGGTGTTAACTTCGACTTTTTATCAAAGCCTGTCAACTCTGCAGAGCTGCTGCAGCTTGCAGCCCTGCATGTAGAGCAATGGGATATGGTAAAGAGGCTGGAGGAGGCTCATCACTCTCTGCTTCACAGCAATCAGAAGCTGGAATCGATTATTAGCGGTATTCCTGATGGCCTGTTGATCTTAGATGAAGGCCGGGTTATTGAACAGGCTAACCCCGCTATTGAGTCGATGACGGGCTACAGCGCATCAGAACTAGAGGGGATGTCGGTTGACTTACTACTGCAACAGGAGACCTGTGAGAAAGAGAACGTTTTGATTGATCAGCATCTGAAGCACCGGGATGGTTCTACAGTACCGATTAAGCTGATGAGTGGTTCGATAACCTCTCCGGTTATTGGAGCAATGGAGGGAGAGAGTCATGAGAAGGTCCTTATTCTCCATGATGTGAGTGCCATGTTGCGGGCAGAGAGTGCAAAATTGGCGAATAAGGCGAAGGATGAGTTTCTTGCCTCAATGAGTCATGAACTGCGTACCCCACTCACCACCATTATTGGCAATAGTGAAATGTTGGCCGGTACCCTGTTGAGTCAAGATCAAAAGCAGATGCTCCAGTCGGTAGAGACTTCGGGCCGCAATCTACTGTCATTGATTAACGACATTCTTGATATCTCCAAGATTGAAGCAGGCAAGATTGAGTTGGATGAGGTTGAGTTCGAGCTGGGCTTAATACTGAATGAAGTGGCGCTGATGTTCTCGGCCCAGGTCGAAGATAAAGGGATCTATTTTAATGTTGAGAATGAGATAGGCGAGGGGCTTCTTAAGGGAGATGATCGCCGGATTGTTCAAATACTGATCAATCTGCTCGGTAATGCGATGAAGTTTACCGATGAGGGGGGCGTGGTTCTTACGGTTTCAGCCGACCCTTCGAAAGCAGAGATTCACTTTACGGTGAAGGATAGTGGCATTGGAATGAGTGATGATGTTCTGGATCGGCTCTTCCAGCCGTTTGAACAGGCAGACCGTTCGATCTCTCGACGCTTTGGTGGTACCGGGCTGGGGCTTCATATCTCTTGGAGTTTGGCAGAGTTGATGGCGGGGGCAATTAATGTAGAGAGTGAAGAGGGGGTGGGGTCGGCCTTTACACTCAAACTCCCTTATCGTCCGCTGAAAAGCAGAGCTCAGCGCAATAGTTCCTCGTCAGAGAGTGCACCACAGAGTACAGTGTTGAGTGGTACAATTTTGCTTGCAGAGGATACCCCCGAGCTGCAGTTACTGGTAAGCCGTATTTTGCAGTCGATGGGAGAAATTCAGGTAACGGTGGCATGCAATGGTAAAGAGGCTCTGGATAAGGTGTTGGCAGGTGATTTTGATCTGGTGTTGATGGATATGCAGATGCCGATCATGGATGGTATCGAAGCAACAAAAGAGTTGAGGAGGCAAGGGCGTGAACTGCCAATTGTAGCGTTGACCGCAAATGTGATGCCACGGCACCGTGAACAGTTTGCAGAGGCAGGTTGTGATGGTTTGATTGCGAAACCTATTAATAAACAGGAGCTGAGAAAGCTTCTACAACAGCACCTCAGCACTTCAGCAGAAAGTAGTGAGTAGTTGATGATTTTTATAAGCCTCCATATGGATCGACAAATAGAAAATAGAGGGGGAAAACAATGAGTGCGAGCGTGCTGTTTGCAGATGACTCTCCCAGTGTTCGAATGATCGTCAATGGGATCTTACAAACGCTGGAGGTCCAGACCATTGAGTGTAAAGATGGTGTTGAGGCGATAGAGTATCTGCAGGCACACAAAGTGGATGTCATCCTGCTTGATCTCAATATGCCTAGAGCCGATGGTGTCGAGGTGACCCTGAAGGCACGTGAGAACCATTCACCTAACCAATTTACCCCCATTGTGATGTTGACTACCGAGACAGGGAATGACCACAAGCGAGAGGGGCGTGATGCTGGTGTAACAGCATGGGTTGAGAAACCTTTCGAGGCTAGGGTGTTGCTTAAGGTGGTTAATAAGTGTCTGAAAATGAAGCGGAGTTGATGGCTTGTATGCTTGCTGAGCTATTTTTCCATTTCTGCTGAGCCGAGACACTCAATCAACCGCTCGACCTGTCGAGTACAACAGCCATTTCCATCGGTGGCGTAGGTCTGTTCTCTGATCTCTGCCACTGTTGTGGCCCCGTCCATGATGGCATGGATGATATCCATCTTAACCACATCATTACAGACGCATAGATTTCGGTCTAAATTCTTATTAAGAATGGGGGGGAGCTTATCTAGGAATTTTGTAACAGGGTCCATTTGAATCTGCACAAAAAACAGTGCCTGTTCTAAAAATAGTCCTGAAAGTTACTTCTCTCTGGCTCGGGTGGTTGTTCAGGCTCAACGTTGGTTTCTTTTGTCTGCTCAACCTCACCAGTGGCACTCTCCTCTTCAACGGCTGAAGCGGTCTCGCTGTTATCCTCTATCGGCGCTGCTTTTTTTGCACTCTTTTTTGGTGTACGTTTTTGTTGTTCATAGAGATAAAGAGTCGCCACTGTTGTTACAACAGAGGTGAGCACAACGGGTATCAATGGAAGCATTCTATATCTCCTCGAAGCCTAAGAGCTGTGTGAAAGGGGGGTAATGTAAAGGGTCGTCTATTGAGTAGCCATCACAGAATATTCACACACTATAGCATGGTGTTCTCCTTACTGAAATATTGTGGGGTAGCTCCTTTCTTGCAATAGGGGCGCGGTGATATAAGATCAGGATATGAGAGAGCAAAAGGGGGCTACATTGGGGATCTATTTTCTCCCCACAGAGCATCTTCAGCGACTGTTTGACCAGCTTAAACAGGCTGGCTATACGGTGGTTGCTCCCCAGCAGGTGGATGGTGCGATTGTCTATCGTGAAACAGAGACCGCTTCAACCTTGCCTCAAGGGGTTGTGGACCGACAGCAGCCGGGGCAATACCGCTTAGAGACAACCCCAGACCCCCGTTACTTTGGCTGGAGTAGTGGTGTACAAGGGGTGAAGTCGACACTGTTTCCACCACAGGAGTTGTTGTGGCAATCAACGCGACAAGCAGATGGACAGATCCAGTTTGGCCCATTGCGTGCACCCCAACAGCCTGTGGCGCTGCTGGGGCTGCGGAGCTGTGATCTGGCTGCCATTCGTTTGATGGATAAACACTTCTTGCGCAGTGGTGAAGAGGACCCTTGGTACCAACAGTGTCGCTCCCATCAACTGTTGATTGCGGTGAGCTGTAGCCACGCTTCGGAAAGCTGTTTCTGTGCCTCAACAGCAACGGGACCAGAACCGGAGCAGGGATTTGACCTGCGGCTGGATGAGCTGGCCTCTGGTTTTCTGATTCAGGCGGGTAGTGCAGTGGGAAACAGGCTGCTGCTAGATCTGGCGCTGGAGAGTGCGACCGAACTACAGATAGCAGAAGCAGATGAGAGTCTAGGTGCAGTTGCTGCATCACAGAAGCGGGCGATAGCTTCCAATGATTTTCGCCCCCATTTTTTAGATAAAACAGAGAGCCCTATCTGGGAACAGATTGCAGAGCGCTGTCTCGGCTGCGGTAACTGTACGGCGCTCTGTCCCACCTGCTTCTGTCACCGAGAAGAGGAGGTTGCCACGCTGGATCTACAGCAGAGCAGTCACCAGCGGGTCTGGGACTCCTGTTTCAGTGATGAACACAGCCAACTGCACGGTATCCCGGTGCGCACAGGGCGGCGTGAGCGTTATCGTCAGTGGATGACCCATAAGCTGGCAGGGTGGCATGATCAGTTTGGGGAGAGTGGCTGTGTCGGTTGTGGGCGTTGTATCACTTGGTGTCCAGTGGGAATCGACCTGGTTCAGGAGTCCGCTCGCTTTGTGGAGGCGCAGAATGATGCCTGATAGCATGCACCCCTCTCGAATTCCAATGGTGGCTGAAGTGATAGATCGACAGCAGGAGAGTGAGGATGTCTTTACCCTGCGTTTGCAGTTGATTGACCCACAACAGCGCTCGAACTACCGATTCCAGCCGGGACAGTTCAATATGGTCTACCTGCATGGGGTGGGGGAGGTGGCGATCTCTATCGTCTCAGATCGAGAAGATACCACGTTACTGAACCACACCATCCGTGCGGTGGGGCGGGTCACACGTGGCCTGGAACAGTTACAGGCTGGGCAGCAGATCGGTCTGCGCGGCCCCTATGGTCGAGGGTGGCCGATGCAGCAGTCCAAAGGGCGTGATTTAGTCATGGTGACTGGAGGATTAGGATGCGCCCCAGTGGTCGCAGCTATCAGCGCAGTGGAGCAGCAGCGTGTTGACTACGGGCGCTTGGCGATTATCGAGGGGGTGCGCCACCACCAAGATCTGATCTATCCAGAGCGTTTCCACCACTGGAAGCAGATGGAACGCACAGAGGTGGTGCTCTGCTGTAGTGAAGACAAAGCGGCACCATGGCCGTGGCATACCGACCGTGTGACTGCACATCTTGATGAGATGGATATTGATCTCCCCCAAGCTGTAGCCTTCCTCTGTGGACCTGAAGGGATGATGGTGGCTGCTGCAGAGACCTTACAACAACAGGGGCTGGCCGCTGAATCAACCTGGCTCAGCTTAGAGCGCAATATGCAGTGTGGGGATGGCTTCTGCGGACACTGCCAGCTGGGAGGCTATTTTGTCTGTAAAGATGGCCCTGTCTTTCGCTGGGATGAGGTGGGCGCAGCGTTGAAGGTGAAAGGGTTATGAGTAGAGTCGCGAATAGACCAACGGTATCGGTCCACAAGTTCAGCTCTTGTGATGGCTGCCAACTCGCTTTTCTGAATATGGGGGAGGGGCTGATTGATCTCGCTCAGCAGGTTGAAATCGTCCACTTTGCCGAGGCGGGGATGGTGGCACCAGAGCGTGCAACGGATATCACCTTTGTAGAGGGGAGTGTATCGACCCCAGAGGACCAAGAGCGTATCCAGCAGATTCGTCAACGCAGTGGTCTGTTGATCACCATTGGGGCCTGCGCCACCTCAGGTGGTATTCAGGCGCTACGCAATCTGCAAGGGGAGGATTGGCGTGCTAGCCTTTACGCTACCCCGGAGACCATCGCCTCCCTGGCGACCTCAACCCCCATATCAGATCATGTGAAGGTAGATCTGGAGCTGTGGGGCTGTCCTATCCGCAGTGAGCAGCTACTGCCGCTGTTGCATGACCTGTTACATGGGGTGCAGCCGGGTAAGATGGAGGAGCCGCTGTGCCAAAGTTGTAAACGTAGCGGTGTGATCTGTACCGTGGTGAGCCAGGGTAAACCCTGTATGGGGCCGGTGACCCGTGGGGGGTGTGGGGCAGTCTGTCCTCGAATGGGGCGAGACTGCTATGGCTGTAGTGGTCCAATCGATCACCCCAACCGAGCGGCACTGGAGCGATGTCTTGAAGGGTTAGGTCTGTTGCCAGATACCATTCAACGGCGCTTCAAAATGATCCATGCCACGCAATTTGGGGGAGATCATAGGAGGGAGAAGGCATGAGTGAAACAGACTCCACCACCATTCGGGTTCCGATACTGGCACGGGTAGAGGGAGAGGGGGCGCTGGATCTGGTGATCAAGGATCGGCAGATTGAATCATTGGCACTGCGCATCTATGAACCCCCGCGCTACTTTGAGAAGTTTCTCGAAGGGCGTAGTGTGGACGAGCTGCCGGAGATGGTGGCGCGGATCTGTGGAATCTGCCCAGTTGCCTACCAGATGAGTGCAGTACGTGCGGTTGAATCCCTGTTTGAGGGTGAGATCACCCCTTGGGTAGCGCAGATGCGCCGCCTGTTCTACTGCGGGGAGTGGATACAGAGTCACAGTCTGCATATCCATCTATTGGCAGCCCCCGATTTTCTAGGGCATCAACATATCATTTCGATGGCGACTGAATACCCGGATGAGGTGCGCCGAGGACTGCGCCTACAGGGGTTGGGGAATCGTATTATCGCACTACTGGGGGGGCGCTCGGTGCATCCGGTTGGTGCGCGGGTTGGTGGCTTTCACCATGCCCCTTCAAAAATAGCCATCTCTGAACTGCTGCTGGAGGCGAAGAGAGCCGTTGAGGATGCCGAGGCGCTGCTGCGCTGGTTAGTCACTTTAGAGTTGCCACAAGAGCCGCAAGATTTTATCTCGGTTGCACTGGATGAGGCGGGAGTCTATCCGATCATGGGGGAGCAGATCCATTCCGACGCGGGGTTGGATCTACCCATTGCCGAATTTGAGCAACACTTTGAAGAGCATCAGGTACCACACTCGACTGCTTTCCATGCGCTACTGGATGGTGAACCTTATCTGGTAGGACCACTGGCGCGTATCAACCTACACCATAAGCGACTGCTGCCTGCCGTTCAGTCGTTGTGTAAGTCACTCGGTATCCACTTTCCCAGTCGTAACATGTTCGATAGTGTGATTGCGCGTGGTGTTGAGTTGTTACAGGCGACCCATGAGACGGTTGCCCTGTTAGAGCAGTACCACACTCCACAACAACCCTGGAGTGAGTTCAGGCCCAAGGCGGGAAGTGCCTTCGCTGCCACCTGTGCACCCCGTGGGGTTCTCTGGCACCGCTATCAGATCAATGACCAAGGGATTATTCAGGCGGCACGCATTGTCCCCCCTACCAGCCAAAATCAGGCACGGATGGAGGCTGATCTACGTTACTCGCTCAATCAGTTTGGGTTGGAACAAGAGGAGGAGGCAATCAAACGATATGGAGAGCAGGTAATCCGTAACTATGACCCTTGTATCTCTTGTGCGACCCACTTTCTTGATCTGCGCCTGAAGCGGGTATGAGGCGGATATGAAACGGGTGGTGATCGGCATTGGCAGCCCCTTGGGTGCAGATCAAGCGGGGTGGCGGGTGGTGGAGCAGCTACAGCAGCTACAGCAGCACCACAGCATCCGTGATCTTGACTACCTACAGCTGGACCGTCCCGGTGTTGCGCTACTGCAGCAGATGCGGGGGTATCAGCAGGTGATACTGGTGGATGCAGTGCTGCTGGGCCGAGAGGAGATGGAACCGGTGGTACTTGAGCGAAGCGATCTGCTTCAACAATCCCCCTCCCACTTCTCAACCCATGCTACAGGGATAGCAGAGACGATCGCATTGGGTGTGGTGCTGGATGAACTGCCGCAGCAGTTGAGTCTGGTTGGGGTTCCTCTGTTTTCGGTTGATGCTGAATTTTCTACAGAGGCGATCCAGAAAGCGGTCAATGCTGTGCTTAACCTCCTTGGGATGATGTAGTAGGTTCTCTATTCTCGTACAGGCCCCTGGATTGGAGGTGGTTCAGGCCTGCTCTCACCTTTATCAATGTGCTGAACAAGTGGATACTATAAATATGGTATTTAGTGGTAGATAGGATGGTGGTCTACTACTGCGGTATTGAGTCTCTATGGGTCATGCTCTCTGCTACTTGTGATTTATGCAGTGAATGATTTATCTGTATTAACTATTTAATGATGCCTTTTGATAGCGCAAGGAGAGTGGTCCATGAATATAGCTAAGCCGCTGTTTACCTGGGGGGAGCAGTACTTGACGGGTGTTGAACCTATAGACCAGCAGCACCAGAAACTAGCGAATATGATCAATGCTCTGCATGCGGCATTCCAGCAAAATTATGGGACATCCATACTCACCTCAATTTTTGAGCACCTGAGCAAATATCTGATTGAGCACATCGCCTTTGAAGAGGCTATGTTAGAACGTTATGGCTATCCTGAACTAGGCGAGCACAGGCTTGCTCACAATGCTTTTAATGTTCAACTGGATCAGCAACGCCAGCAGATGGAGAGTAATAGCTGTGACCAAAAGGAGGTTATTGAAAAACTGCTGGATTTTCTAAAGGGGTGGTTCTCAAGCCATGTGTTAGTGAGTGACATGGCTTATGTTCCCTTTGTTCTGTCACATATGGAGGAGGCAGAGAAACAGGATAAACCCCGTATTCTGGTGATTGATGATGAGGCTGAAGTACTTATGGCCTACCAAAAAATACTGGGTGAACGACCCAATAAAAGAAGCCAGAAGGTGGCCTCACTGTTCGATAGTGGTGTTGATGAAGGTGAAGATGAGGATAAGTGCTCCTTATCTGCTCCATTCGAGCTGACCATAGCTAATCAGGGGCGTTCAGGTATAGAGTTATCACAGACGGCCCTAGACGAGGGCAAACCCTTTTCTGTTGCTTTTATTGATATGAGAATGCCACCAGGAATTGATGGTCTGGAGACGGCACGTGCCTTGCGAATACTGGATGAGCGGATCTACATAATCTTCGTGACGGCGTATGCGGATAAATCGATTCAGGAGCTTGATCAGGCTATGAGTCATGATGTTTTAGTGTTGCGCAAACCGTTTGTTCGTGAAGAGATCTTTCAGATGGCGCTGAGCCTGAGTCGCAGCTGGAGCAGAGACCGTGAGTTGGAATCGTCGAGCTTAAAGTCGGAGATGGGAGATGCACAGCATGATATCACCCAGAGCCGAGTGGATCATCTTTTGCAACATGATCCATTAACAGGGTTGCCAAATCAAAAACTGCTGCTTAGGCAGTTACATCAGCTGCGCCTCAGCGCTCTGAAGCAAGAGCTGCAGGCTGTGTTGATGGTGTTCCAGGTAAGTGGGTTGAACACCATTCAGGAGGTATATGGACAGCAATTGACGGATCACTTGATCCAGCAATTGGCGAGTCGATTGCGTTATTGGCTTCCTGAAAGGGGGGGGGTAGCACAACTTAAGAGAGGGCAGTTTGCGCTATTGATGCCAATGGTTAAGTCGATGGAAGATGCTATTCAACTGGCTGGTGAACTACAAAACAGCATTAATGGTCAACTATCGTTAGGTAGAATTGAGTTGGATATCTCTATCCATATTGGATTGACCTTGGTTGATGGAGAGAGCAGAGAGAGCGGTGAAGAGCTGCTAAATCAAGCGCTCACGGCGATGAATCATCGGGGTAGTGAGAATACGCACCATATACATTGCTATAACTATGCAATGAACCAGCACTCTAATGAACAACTAACTCTCAAGTCAGCTCTGCGAAAGGCATCCCCACAACACCATTTTGTGCTCCATTATCAACCTCAGGTGGATTGTAAGAGCCATAAAATAGTTGGCATGGAGGCACTACTCCGTTGGAATAATCCACAGCAGGGGCTGATGGAGCCGATACAATTTATTCAGCAACTGGAAAGTAGTAAAAAAATTATTGAGGTGGGGGGTTGGGTTCTGAGTGAGTCTTGTAAACAGGCGCAGAAGTGGAGCGACCTCGGCAACCCTTTACAAGTTTCTGTCAATATATCATCCCGCCAGCTGCAGAGTGGAACACTGCAGTTGGCGGTTGAGCAGGCACTTGAAGAGAGTGGCTTGGCTGCAGGGCAGTTGGAATTAGAGGTTAGTGAGAGCCTGTTTATGGGGGGCGATCCTGAGATACGTGATCAGCTGGATCAATTGCGTCAACTGGGGGTTCAGCTGACCATTGATAATTTTGGAACGGGCTGCTCTTCTCTTAAGAGTCTCACTCAATTTGCCCTCCATACACTCAAGGTGGACCGCTCCTTTATGGTTGACTTGGTTGATAACAGGCAGTCACAAATGTTGGTCTCTGCAATCATCTCAATGGTGCATGCATTAGGCATCAAGGCTGTCGTTGAAGGGGTTGAAACCCGTGAACAGATGCGACTGGTTGAACAGATGGGTGCTGATTATGTTCAAGGTTTTCTTTTTAGTCGTACCTTCAATGGTATTATCAAGAATCTTATCATTAGATATTGTGTTTTCTAGGAATTTAACAGATTCAATCGTACCATCAAGAATTTTATCATTGGAAATTGAGCGCTGGATGTTGAGCAGTTCCAGATGCTATTAGACTCTTCTGAGGTGGGGCGCTTTCAGCTTGATGATCAAGCTGCGGCCGCGACCAGCCTGAGATCAGGTGAATAGATGTGAGTGATTCAATGGCTAACTCAGACTCAATGCTGGTCTGGGGGGAGCAGTACCTTACTGGAATCCCTAAGGTCGATGAGCAGCATCAGAAGCTGGTTAATCTGATCAATGCACTCTCCTTAATCGTTAACAAAGAGAGCTCAGTAACCTTGCAATCGATTCAGCAAGAGCTTGACTACTATATCTCGGGTCATCTGGTTTACGAAGAGAGTCTGCTTGATCGTTATGGTTTTTCGGATGGAGAGGTGCATAGGCAGCAGCACCAGAAATTTGTTGAACAGTTAAAACAGATCCGGGCAGAAGGAACAGCAGAGGTACTGCTGAATTATTTGAAACAATGGATTACCCAACATGTGTTGGGTTCTGATATGAAATATGTGGAGTTTATAACCATGAAGATGAAGGCAGAAGCTACACAGCCGCTGCAGCACAAGAGCAGAGTGAAGGTTATTGCTATTGATGATGAGCCTGAGGTTCTTAATAGTTATAGCGCTATTTTCCGAAAGCGTGAGCAAAAGCGCCGCAGCCAGATTGAGAACAACCTATTCGCAACGGCTGAAGAGATTGAAGTCGAAGTTGAAAACAGTGAACAGCAGAGTGAATTCAAAGATGGGTTTGAGCTTGCTACTGCCGCTCAGGGGGAGGCAGGCGTTGCAATGGTAACTGCCGCTCTGGCAGAGGGCATCCCCTTTATGGTTGCCTTGATCGATATGCGAATGCCCCCAGGTATCGATGGTCTTGAGACAGCCAAACGACTGCGCCAGTTGGACAGTCGAATTCATATTGTCTTTGTTACTGCGTTTGCGGACCACTCTGTGGATGATATTGACCAAGCTATCCTGCATGATGTGCTCTATCTGCGCAAACCGTTTTTATCTGAAGAGATTCTCCAGGTTGCACGTAGTCAGGGGCGCAGCTGGCATAAAGATAGAAAACTTGAGGCCTCAGTCAGTCGAACGGAAATGGAGACAGTTGAGCGGGCTAGTCAACAGAAAGATCAGTTTTTTACTGCAATCACCCATGAGTTAAGAACCCCGTTAACGGCGATGATCGGTAATAGCGAGATACTTTCTGAAATGATTTCAGAGCCGGAGGAGCAGAACCTGTTGCGCTCTATTGAAGTCTCTGGGCATGGGTTACTGGCACTGATTAATGATATTTTAGATATCTCCAAAATTGAAGCCGGTAAATTTTCGATTGATCAGACTGATTATGAGTTAAAGATGCTTCTGGAGGAGATTCACTACATCTTTTCAGCGCGGGCTGCAGATGCGGGGCTGGAATTTACCATTGATCAAACCTTTACACTGAAGCAGCAGCTGATTGGGGACAGTCGCCGTATTGGGCAGATATTGATCAATCTGATCGGTAATGCGATCAAATTCACCCGAAAAGGGAGCGTTAAATTAACGGTAACGGTCAGCGAATCACAGCAGTGGATCAACTTTAGCATCGATGATCAAGGGATAGGTATGGAGCCCGAGGTGGTTCAACGACTATTTCAGCCCTTTGAACAGGCCAGTCAGAGTATATCTGAACATTACGGGGGGACTGGGCTGGGGCTTCATATATCGAAAACCTTGGCTGAGTTGATGGGAGGAGAGATTGCTGTAGAGAGTGAGATAGGGAAAGGCTCTATATTTACACTCAAAATACCATATCAGTTGAGTACTCGAGAGGTGATGGTTGATCCTAAACATGAGCATGTCATATCGCGTTCAGGTAGTTATTCTGGGCATGTGTTGGTGGCTGAGGATGATCCAGGCTTGCGTCTCCTCATGCGCCGTCTACTGACAATGGATGGGGTTAAGGTAAGTACGGCCGCTGATGGTAATGAGGTGCTTGAGCAGGCACTAAAACAGAGTTTCGATCTTATCTTGATGGATATGCAGATGCCGGGTACGGATGGCCTTGAGGCAACCAGGTTATTGCGTCAATCCTCGTACAAAAGGCCTATTGTAGCGCTTACTGGAAATACATCGACACAACATCAGCAGCAGTTTTCAGCGGCAGGCTGTGATGGTTTTTTGGAGAAACCCGTTGATCGTCAACGATTAAATCAAGTTTTAGAAGAGTACCTTCAAATTGATAATGGTAAGGTTGAGTTTATAGATATTCCAGCAGTCAATAAGGTGATGCAAGTCGATGAAGATCTAAAGCAGGTGTTTATTCTGGATATGGCCTCACGCTGTGAGCATTTAAGTGAGGCCTATAGAGAGAAAAAGTGGGATGAGGTGGGGTGGATTTCGCACTCGATTAAGGGGATGGGCAGTAGCTTTGGTTATCCCGAATTGACCAAACTATGCACGACCCTAAGTGAGCAGCTGAAAGATGAGGATAAAGAAGGCTCCTTTGAGCTTGTGGAGCAGTTGATTATAGAGCTGCGAAAGCTGAGTCCATAACAACCGGACTGCAGGGGCATTATGAATAGTTTCATAAGTCCTTTCACGCCTCTGCTCCCTCCCCCTTGCAGGGAAAGGGCTGGGGAGGGGACGGTGCGTGGCCTTTTTTGACTGAACAGGAGATATAGAGCAATGGCTCGACACTGGTATTTTTTTCTAATTTGTATGGTTTACCCGATTGCGGGGTTTGGTGGTACTCCACTTTTACAGCAGTCTGTCTACGACATTACAACCTCGGCCTATTTTTTTGAAGATCATAGTGGAGAGCGTACCCTGGAGGAGGTGGTTCAGCTCAAAGAGGAACTCTTTAAACCACTGGAACAGCACAGTGTCCGTTTTGGCTTTCGAAGCTCCAATCTATGGTTTCGTTTTGAGTTAGATAACCGGAGTGATCGCTCACAGTGGTGGCTAGAGGTTGGAGAGCCACGTCTACAGTACCTTACACTCTACCAGCTGCCTGCTGTTGAGGCTGAGGAGGTGGTTATCTTGCGGGGCGGGAATTCGCTGCCCATTGCAGAGCGCTCATCGAGTTATCGGCCCAACCTGTTTCCCCTCTCTATTTTGCCGGGAGATCGGGTGACACTGCTGCTAAAGGTTACGTCAAAGACTGCGATTACGCTGCCATTAAAGGTGTGGCAACCGGATGCCTTTCTTAAGTATGTATCCAAACAGAATCAGCTACGTCTCATGCTACTTGGGGCTGTGATGGGTATTGGCCTGCTATTTTTGCTGATCTCCCCATTTGTTGGTGAGCGTTATCAGTTCTACTATGGTGCGGCGCTGTTTGGGTTTGTGATGTTTGGATTGAGTTATAACGGACTATTGCACCTGTTTGGGCTTACGCTGTCGGGGGAGTGGGCGGTTCGCCCTATTGTGATGGCATCAGCCACCGCCTCGCTCTTCTTTATGGCCTTTACACGATGCTATCTGGAGCTAAAAGAGCACTCCCTGTTATGGTATCGGATCATCGGAGGGTTGATGGGATATGACCTTCTGGTGTTGCTAATGGGAGGCCTTGCGGACTACCAGCTTGCCGCTTATGCGATATCAGCAGTGCCGCCATTGACAGCTCTGGGGATGCTGGGTGCTACGTGGGTAGCGATCCGTAGCCGGGTCTGGAGTGGCTGGATCTATCTGCTGGCCAATGCCCCCTTCTGGGGAGTGGTGATCGTCTCCTTTTCTCGCTGGGAGGAGGGAAGGCTGGTCCATGCACTACCGGAAGATTTTCCCCTGTTTTCGATAGGGGTCAGCGGGCCTCTCTTTCTTTCAGTCTCTTTCGCTTATCACTTTTATCGATTACGAAAAGATAAAGAGCGTTCTCAGTCTGAGTTGTTGCAGATACAACAGCAGATGGTGAGTCAGTTGGAGCTACAGGTTGTTGGACGTACCGATGCACTGAACCGAGCCAAAGAGCAGGCAGAGGTGGAAAAACAGGCAACGGATAAAATCCTGGATACGATGAGCGTAGGCCTGTTACTGATTGATGGTGATGAGGTGATTATGCGAACCAACAATACTATTCAGGTGTTGAGTGGGTTCGGGGAAGAGAAGCTACTCAGTAGTCACCTGACTGCTCTATTGAAAAAGGGGGATCAGGATCACGCTGATTATCAGTTGCATGGAGATAGTGAGGAGAAAATACCGGTTTCGATTACCAGAACCCCGATTCAATTTAGCCAGGAAGGCATTCTTCGAGAAGTGGTGATGATTCATGACCTGCGTAAGCGTATTGAAGAGGAGAGCGAGCGTGCGCAACAGGATAATCAGCTGGCGTATCAGGCAGGGATGGCAGAGATTGCTGCTAATGTGATGCACAATATTGGCAATGTGTTAACTGGGCTTACGGGACGCTCAGAAACTATTGATGCGGGTCTGAAAGATCTGTTGCTGATTAAAAAAGGGCTGGAAAAAGCGGTAGAGCTGGAGGATGTGAAGACGCTCCAGCAAGGGGTGAAGCGGACAGCCGTAATTCTTGGTGAAGTGGTTGAAGAAGACCTGCAAGAGGGTAGTAGGGCATTTCGTGTTGGTGTGGATCATATTGCAGAGATCATCGCTATTCAGCAAGAGTTGGTTCGTGGCAGTAGTGTGATTAATGTAGCCTTTAGTTTAAAACAGGTTATTCATGATCTTTTGGTGCTCCACGAGGAGAGCCTGAATAAGCATGATATCCATCTTGATTTGAAACTTTCTTCAGAGATTGATCAAGTTGTCCTGCCCAAAAATCCATTAATGCAAGTGCTGAATAACCTAATCAAAAATGCGAAAGAGGCCATCGAACAACGCAGAGAGCTGGAGGGATCATTGACTGGAAGAGTAGAGTTAGAGTTGTCTTCTTATGGAGAAAGGCAATTTAAGCTGACTCTTACAGATAACGGTATCGGTCTACTGCCAGATCAAAAAAATAGTATTTTCCAACGTGGTGTATCGACAAAAGAGGCGGGGTCTGGTTTTGGACTTCATTCGGTCGCTACGTTTGTCAGCTCAATAGAGGGCTCAATAGCAGTGGAAAGTGATGGGGTTAACCAGGGGGCTACTTTGATATTGATACTTCCAGTTAAAGTAAATTAGAGAGCCTTACAGTTGATCTTCGATGGTCTTTTTCCAGCTGTGGTGCCAGCGACAAATATCATCTGCATTTTTAGGTTTGGAGATGATATAACCTTGCAGCATGAGTGGGTAAGAGAGGGCGTTGAGGTAGTTTAAGTCCTCTGCGTTATCAATGCCCTCAGCAACAACATCGACTTGAGTTTCGTCAAAGATATTCAGTAGAGATTGCACGATAACCTGAGAGATATGGTCATGGGCAATGTTATAGATCAGGCTACGATCCAGTTTGATCTCATTGAAGGGGAGGCTTTTGAGTTGCTGAATGTTTGTGAACCCAGTGCCAAAGTCATCCAGTGCCAGTTCAAACCCTTTGATTCTCAGGCGACCAAGGGTCTCTAGTTGGCTGGGGTGCTCAATTGGAATATTTTCTGTGATCTCAAGAATCAGCCTATGGGTTGGAATACCTTTCTGCTCCAGTATCCCCGCTAACATCTCAGGAAGATGCAGGTCGTGGAGGGAGTTGGGTGAAATGTTGATGGCAAGCCGACAATCCGTGCCAAACTCTTCGGTCAACTGTGGAAGATCTTCCAGTACGCGGTTCAGCAGGTTGTAGGTAAGGGGTTCAATTAGATTCAGCTTTTCTGCACTAGGAATGAATTGATCAGGGGTGATGGCATTTGTCTGCAAGGGAGAATTGATTCGGGCCAGAATTTCTAGTGATTCAACCTTACCGTTGTTGGTTGAGACTTTAGGTTGATAGTAGGGGGTTAGTAGGTTGTTCTTGAGGGCGTTATTGATCTCGGATTTGTTCAGCTGTGAGTACTGAGTTTGGTAGATGGAGCACATGGTCTTCATCTTTTGCAGAATGGTTTTGACCTTTTCTCTGTCGATAGGCTTGCTGATAGAACCCATCAGTCGGATACGTAGAGAAGAGGTGATCTGCTCGGCAAGCAGTAAAATTTTCTCATCCAGAGCGGAGAGAATGACTACAGCACCTTCGTAGCGTGAGGTGCTCAGCTTTCTGATGAGCTCAATTCCATCCATACCCGGCATATTCAGGTCGATAAATAGTAGGTCAAATGGGGGGGATGCGTGGTGGATTGCGGAAAGTGCATCCTTTCCAGATTGCACACAGGTACATTTTTCAATGCCAACCTCATGTAGGGTTGCTTCGGCAATACCGAGCATTGCTTTGGAGTCATCTACGATCAGGACATTGAGGTTATGCATAGTGGTTGTGAATTTCGTAGCCAATAAAGTGGATGGTGAAAGAGTTGACTCTATAAATATACATACAAAGGGGCACTGCGTCTAATTGATATTTAAGTGATGGTGGTGCTTAATCCCCACCCTAGGAGCCTGTCCGAGAATAGAGAACCTACTGCAAATCCCATAAAAGCCATAATCTGAGCTTATCGAATTCGTTAAATAGCGACACTATTCGCCTCATTCAATAAGCTCACCTTATAGCTTTTCTGTGATTTTCGCTACGGCTTCTATTCTCGGACAAGCTCCTAGCCCTTCCCCTGATAGGAGTCGTTGCATGAACTTATTGAGAAGCGTGCTGAGTGGTGAAGGTAAGATCAGGCCTCAGTTTTTGCATCAAGGTGATCGCTGATCTTCTCCTTTTCTCAGAAAATGCCTTAACCACACTCACAATATGAGAAAATGGTGATGCACAATGCAACAACAAAGCAATACAAAGGAGAATAGAGTTGAACAAAACAGAGTTAGTGGAGCAGATCGCTGATAAGGCTGAGGTAAGCAAAAAAGATGCAAAGGCGATGGTTGATGCCTTTACTGATGTTGTGGGTGAAGTACTGAATAGTGGTGACACCATCCAGCTTCCAGGGTTTGGAAGCTTTAAAGTTTCAGATCGTGCTGCACGCCAGGGGCGCAACCCAAAGACTGGTGAGACAATCCAGATTGCTGCATCACGTCTACCTTCATTCAAGGCGGGTAAGGCTCTTAAAGAGAAGGTTAACGGTTAACGCTTGCAGTAATTCTACCCTTGAAAGGAGGGTTTCTATCCTCCACATCACCGATTTTCAGCTATGGAGTAAAGCATGAAATATTACACTTTTGTCGCGGCGTTTAGCGCTATCACACTAGCCATGTTCAGCCAGGTTTGGGCTGGCAATACGGTTGCATGTCCTGACATTTCTGAAGCCAAGCAGATTAGCAGATGCTCGGCGGAGAGTGATTTAAAGCATATGTTTAAAGTTGGCTGTGGCGTTGAGCGGAATCCAAGCGCAAAGAACCCTGATCTCTGTGACTCCTATGCGGAGTTCAAACGTCGCAAGAACACAGCACTTTGGGAGTCTTCGGATGGTGAATTTATGGGGTATGTAGCATGTGAGATCCCTGCTACGGAAATAAAAGGTTCCAAACCGATAAGCGTAGCAGTCTCACAAAAGAATAGCCTGTATAAGGTGTCTTGCAATTATCAGGGAGGGATTAAATTTACCTTCCGAACACCAAATGTGTGCAGAGTACCTGGGGTGAAGAGTTCAAATGTTGTTATGCGAGCTGATTGCAGTTCTGATACGTTGGCTTGCAAGGCTGTGTGTGACTGATGGCATCTGTTTTCGGACAAGCCCCTGGCAGAGAATGGATTAACGAATGAAAGGTAATAAACCAACGGTACTTCTGGCAGATGATGAAGAGTCTGTAAGAGAGCTTTTGCTTCAACTGCTACAACGTGAAAAGTGCGAAGTGGTTGCCGTAGCGGGTGATGGAGAAGAGGCACTGCAGCTATATCAGCAATACAAACCAGATATCACTTTGCTTGATATCAATGTTACGTTCCGCTTTATATGAGCCACTTTGTATCGACCTATTTGAGGTGGGATAAACAAAAAAATCCCACACTGCTTAGGGGGTAATAATCTCCTGCTGCAGAGCGGGATAGCTCGGTGCCTTAC
>Ga0209042_1000659_pt1 | contig 33799 bp, 28 predicted proteins | sample SaaInlV_200m_DNA_6_FD_184649 | JGI IMG/M metagenome (GOLD analysis project Ga0209042, IMG submission 184649) | Marine microbial communities from expanding oxygen minimum zones in the Saanich Inlet - SI037_S2LV_200m_DNA (SPAdes) (version 2) | ecosystem: Environmental > Aquatic > Marine >...
CAACTCTTCACGCTCTTCGGTTGTTAAGGTTACTTTATATTTTTTTGCTGGCATTGCTACACATCCTTTTTACGCAAGGATGCCAGATTTTTCTATATCCGTCAATTCTTGTTTGCCAAACTACTAGGGCTCAAATTGAAAATACCATTGCACCTCATCTTGAGTAGCTGTCGAATCTTCTTTCAGTACTTCGTAGAAGGTGCGCCCAGGTTTAAGAGAGAGGGGCATCCCGTTCAGGTCGGTGATTAGCAGAGGCTGATCAATGGCGATCCGCCGCCAATATGCCGGTAGCACGACCCCATCCCGGAAGAGATACGCTTTTCCTGATCCGATCGGGTCTATATGGTAGACCTCGTCCTCTTCCTGGAATTGATCTGTAAAACTGTGTGGCACAAAAAGGAAAACGATATTATCTGCCGAAACTTGCTGCCCGGTTAGCATGTCGATCAATGGAGCATAGCTGGGGAGTTTTCCGTCGCGTGTATCGGTGATTTCCTGCTGGCGATAATAGCGTTGATTGAGCGGCTCATATCCCCAGTAGTGATAATCATCAACAGAGTAGTATGTGAAGATGCGCAGGGCTTCTTCGGCAAAAGCAGGCGGACTCCCACTAAAATACCCTGCGCGCAGAGTGGGGCGAGAGTTATCGAGCTCCTTCTTTTCAAGACAGGCACCGAAGCGAGTTAGGTCAAAATAGATATTGTTGTAAGTATCGCGATCTTCTTTGCCAACAAAATAAGGTGGGCAACTTGCGATTGTAGGGAGTGCCAGAAATTCGCTCACATCAGTGGCTTTCAGGTAATCTAAAACACGTGGATCAGCAAATTTGAAAACAAGATAAGACTGATACATATGCATAATATGCTCGTCGAAAAAGCGCCCGGATCGTACAGGTCCGATCTGAGTGGGGTTAGTGCCGTAAAAAACGGCAATAAAGCGCGTTAGGCCACCCTCAATATAATACTCAAAAACGACATCTGCCATTGTCAGCGCAGATTGCGGACGAGCCGAGCGCGGATATAGCGTTATCTTGCTCGCAACAGGGCGCCGATCCAGGAATTCTGGCAGCATGGGGGCTTTGCCTGTGAGAGGGTTGATCCCTTCGGGGAGGGAATAGGGTGTGATATTGGAAAGGGTTGGCAAAGCCAATGGGATGGCCGTTGGATATTGCCCGTCCTCATATACAACGGTCGGACGTGGCGTTGGGCTTGCTGCCGTTTCAATGACATCTTCAAAAGGAAAGACATCAAGCTCACCACCTGGCAAAAATGGTGTTGGCGATGCCATGACGCTTAGAAAGTGATCGGTATTTTCGGATGCTTGTGCTGCGCTTCTTCCCTCGTTGATGGCAAAAACAAGAAAAACCAAAAAGGTAAAAAAGACCAGCCCTCCGAAGAATTTTAGATATTTGATTGATAGCGTTATTTTCTTTTCGCTCATGGGGAACCTTAGTTTAGGATTTGCCTTGAAGGGCAGGTTGATTTTACAACAAAAACATTCATTTCTTCCTTACAAAGCTGATAAAATAGATTACTCTTTAGTACGATACCGTACACAACCCTATGCCTATTCTAATTACGATCCTGATCCTTTTCCTCACGGCGCTGACTTTATTGCTTCTGCGCCTCTTTCGACCAGATTTCCGCTACTCATGGTTATTGGCTGTTGCTGGCGCTTTTTTGGCGTGGTTGAGCCTTTTCTTTTGGCAATTGGATATGCCGCTGGTTTTATCTTTGCCGCCATGGGAGCCGGCATTTCTCTTTTCTGATCCCCCTCTCTTGCTAGCTGATCATCTTTCCTGGGCTTATGCCTTTAGTCTCGTTACCTTGGCACTAGGTACATTGCTCACGGCTGTTGCCCGTGAGAACTTCCCCAGCGTCCCCGCTTGGGCAGGGACGCTCTCCCTCAGCGGCATTGGGATATTGGCGATCCTGGCAGATAATCCCCTCACTTTGGTGTTGGCGTGGACAGCCATCGACTTGGTGGAACTAGTCACCTTATTAGGGTCAGTACACGGCAAAGAATTGCGAGAACGTGTTGTCATTGCCTTTACCATGCGTGTCTTGGGCTCTGGCTTCCTGCTGTGGGCTGGCTTAGTGAGTGCTGCGGCAGGCACTTCTCTCAATTTTGTTGCCGCACCCAAACAGGCAGGAATTTATATGCTCATCGCAGCCGGTTTGCGGATGGGCGTTTTACCGATACATTTGCCCTTCAAAACGGAATCAGCCCTACGTCAAGGCTATGGGACGATGCTACGTCTCACCTCGGCAGCCTCCAGCCTGATCCTGTTGGCACGCATCCCTTTCAGCAGCCTTCATTCCCCTCTAATTCCATATATTTTAGGGCTAGTCACCTTGGCAGCCCTCTACAGCAGTTGGATGTGGGTCCGCGCTACGAACACGCTTGATGCCCGCCCCTATTGGCAGCTAGGCATGGGGTCATTGGCCCTTGCTGCAACATTACGGGCAAATCCTGTTGGCAGTGTTGCCTGGGGAGTTGCGCTGATCTTGGGCGGCGGTATGTTATTCCTTTCTTCACTACATAATAAATGGCTCAATCGTCTCCTTTTGCTCGGCATCCTTTCCATGGCCGCTTTGCCAATAACGCTGACTGCAACAGCCTGGGAGAGCCAAGTCAGCTCTTGGTGGGGCTTTCTGCCTCCGCTGCTTCTGGCACATGCTCTCCTTTTATCAGGATATTTTCGCCACGCACGCCGTGCAGAAAAAAAAGAATTCAAAACCCAAAACCCATTTGCCCGTCTCATGTATCCGCTTGGCATTAGTGTTTTTCTCTTCGCTTTATTTCTTCTGGGATTTTGGGGTTGGCAGGGAGCTTTCTCAATCGGTATTTGGTTCTTTGGCGCAGGCGTTATCTTGCTCATGTTTTTGCTCATTTGGCTACGGCCGCGTGTCCGTGCACTAAACCCTTTACAGGCACATTGGATCAAACCAGATACAGAAAGAAGCTTTCATCGTCTTTATAGCGCCTTCTGGGGACTTTACTATTTTCTGCGTAATCTGAGTCGTCAAATATCCAATATTCTTGAAAGCGATGGCGGTATTCTCTGGGCACTCCTTTTCATCATTCTCTTCGCATCGCTACTTTCAGGAGGCATCCGCTAATGATTGCGCAAATCTTTTCCTGGGCTTTAGTGGTGCTTTTATTTGCGGCTTCGCTAGCTATATTGCTAACGCGTGACTGGCGTCGCAGCCTTGCTTTTTTGGCTATTCAATACCTGGGTGTCTTTTTGCTCACTCAAACGCACTGGACGCTTTCAATGGCAGCTGTCAAATTGGTAACTGGATGGATGGTCGCCACCATTTTAGGGATTACGCGTACCGCTCTTGACCCAGAACTTGCTACCTCGCCCGATCGTTCTCTGCCAGAGAGCAGACTCTTCCGCATCCTCGCTGCGATCTTATTGCTTTTGGTTGTCTTTTCTGCCACCACCAGCTTGGTGGACCTTCTGCCTGGTATTGGCGTACCAGAAGTTGCTGGAAGTCTTATTCTTATGGCGATGGGTCTTCTCCACCTTGGTCTAACGATCCAACCACTTCGCGTCGTGATTGGGCTGCTCACTGTTCTGGCAGGGTTTGAAATTATCTACGCTGTAGTGGAAACATCCACGCTTGTTGCGGCGCTCCTCTCAGTGATCAATCTTGGCTTGGCGTTGGTGGGAGCCTATTTGCTCACTGCCGGTTCTGACGATTTGGAAGCAATATAATGAGCGCACCCTTTATTTGGATTATCCTGCCCATCATCCTCGCTATTTTGCTTTGGATACCTCGTCGTGCGAATATTACAGCTTTCCTTGGTGGCTTAAGTGCCCTCTTTCTTGCTGCTTTGGCTTGGCTATTGCCAATTGATACGGCTTTACGCCTCAGTGCAACCGTATCATTTAAGCTCTCGGCTTCCCTTGAGATCCTGGGTCGCCAGATTTCTATTTCTTCCGAAGAAGGACCCTTGCTGGTTCTTATCTATGGCATTGCTTCGCTTTGGTTTTTTGGCTCTAGTGCAGCAGGTATTGCCCGCCGTCTTGTGCCTATAGGTATGGCGATCACGGCATTATTTGTTGCTTCGTTGGCTGTAGAACCTTTTCTTTATGCTGCACTGATTATCCAAACCGCAACTTTGATCGCTGTTCCACTCCTTTCTCCCCCCAAACAAAAACCGGGACGTGGCATCATTCGCTTTTTGATCTATCAAACGCTGGCGATGCCCTTCATTCTTTTTGCAGGCTGGCTTTTGGCAGGTGTTGAATCCAGCCCGGGGGATATCGAACTTGTGGTCCAGTCAGCTACATTGCTTGCTTTGGGTTTCTCTTTTCTTTTGGCGATCTTTCCTCTATATACATGGATCCCTCTCATAATAGAAGAAGCTACGCCTTATGCGGTGGGCTTTATTTTATGGTTGCTCCCCAGCGCAACTTTTCTCTTTATGCTTAGCTTCTTAGATCGTTATGCCTGGTTACGCGAGTTCCCACAATTGCCTATGGCTTTGCGCGCTGCCGGTCTCTTGATGATAACGACGGGGGGAATCTGGGCCGCTTTTCAACGTCATTTAGGGCGCATGATGGGTTATGCTACCATCGTCAATACGGGCTTCTTGCTTCTTTCCCTAAGCCTGTTTCGGGACTATCAGCTTTCTGCCTTTTTCTTACTTTTAACACCTCAAGCCTTGGGTTTGGCAGTTTGGGCACTTGCACTATCGGTATTGAAATTACGTGAAGGCTCTCTTGAGTTTAGCGACATACAAGGCACTATTCAGCGTTATCCGATTGTTTTTACAGGGTTACTTTTAGCCCATTTTTCTGCAGCAGCCTTACCTTTGCTGGCAAGTTTTCCTCCGATCCTGGCTGTTTGGGAGGGGATTGCGCGGCAAACATTGGTTGGGGCACTTTGGCTTGGTGCGGGGCTGGCAGGTCTTTTTACAGGAGCGATCCGCACGCTTGCGGTTTCCGTCATGGCTTCTGAAAAATCATTCTGGGAAATTAATGGCAGTTGGCTGCAAAATACCCTGATCGGTATAGGTGTTCTTTTTATCCTGATCCTGGGTGTTTTTCCGCAATTGCTGCATCCGCTATTGGTCAATTTACCGCTCGCATTTGAGCATCTTGGCGGATAGTTGACGCGTGCTATAATCTGCCGAGATCGTCACTTGGAGGTATCTATGGAATTCGAACAAATTGTCAAACAACTTGATTGGCTGGACGAAGAACGTCGTAAGGACAAAGCCACAATTGCAGCGCAGGTAGAACATATTGCTGTCTTGAGTTCAACCGTAAGGTCTTTGGATGAGAAAACAAAGAGACTTGAAAAAGAAGCCTCTGGCTATGCTTCTTTAGCTGCCAGAGTAGAGCAGTTTGATGCTTTTCTGGCACAGCAGCGCGAGGAAATGAATGAAACCTTTGAGAAGCTGAATAAGAATGCCAAAAGACGCGAAAAGGAACGTACAGAGCGCTCTCAAAAGGAATTCACATCTCTTAGTGAAGCCGTTACGGATCTTCGCGACAAAGTAGATATTGCTGGTATTCGGCGTGATTTAAAAACGAGAGAAAGTGAAGAGGTTCGTTTGAATGCGGCCTTTACAGAGGTTAAGGGAAAATTTGATGCTGTATTGAAGAGCAATAAAGATCTGCAATATGCGCAAGAACTTTCTGAAGAAAATCGTCGCCAAGACCAGAAGCGTTTTGCAGATGCTCAAGGTGAAATTGTTGCTTTACGCAAACGGTTGGATGAAGAACGCGAGAAACGCCAATTAAATGCAGATAATCTTAAAAATATTGATGCACGCGTGGCTGATGTGCTGGCAAATGAACATAAACGCAAACAAGAACAAACTGAATTTATTGATCGGCAACAACTCAAAACGGCGGAGCGTGAGCGCACTTGGAAAGAGTGGCTTGTGAAAGCTGAGAATTTGGAAGAGCAGGCAGAAGTACTCGAAACACGATTGCAGATAGTGGGCGATGCAACCCGCTCTGCAAAAAAAGCCGAAGAGACCTACGCTGATATTAGCCAGCGCATTGAGCGCCGAGTACACGAGATTACTGAAATGCAACGCCTCGCTGAAGATCGCTTGCGGCAAGAATGGGTCACTTTCAAAGCCGATGACCAAAAACGCTGGACAGGTTACGGACTTTCGCAAGATGAAACTGTGAAAAATATGCAAAAAACATTAACGAAGCTCGAAGAACGGATGACTTCTTTAGACGATACTTCTCAAACACTTCAAGACAAACTCGATCAAACCACAGACGTGACAGAACACCAGATGCAGGAATTGATGAATTGGGCGCACGAATGGTTGACCTCTTACGAGCGCGTAATGGGGCATACAAAGAAAAGTAGCTAATTTATGCGAGTAATCGGCACCGCCGGACACGTAGATCACGGTAAATCCACCCTTATCGCAGCGCTGACGGGTGTGCATCCCGACCGCTTGAAAGAAGAGCAAGAGCGCGAGATGACCATCGAACTCGGCTTCGGCTGGCTAACGCTGCCCGATGGCGAAGAAATTGGTATTGTGGACGTGCCTGGTCACCGCGATTTTATCGGCAACATGCTCGCGGGCATCGGCGGCATTGATGCCGTTGTGCTTGTTATCGCCGCAGACGAAGGTGTGATGCCCCAAACCAAAGAGCATCTCGCCATTCTTGACCTGCTCCAAATCCCCTCCGGCATGGTCGCCCTCACCAAAACCGATCTCGTCCCCGATGCTGAGTGGCTCGATCTCGTTGAAGCTGAGATTCGCGAGAGTCTTGCCGGCACGGTACTTGCAAATGCGCCTTTTGTGCGTGTCTCTGCCAAATTGGGTACGGGGCTGGAAAACTTGCTCGAAACCCTCAGCAAACTCCTCAAAGAAAAACCCGAACGTCTTGATCTTGGTCGTCCACGCTTGCCGATTGACCGCGCCTTTAGCATCTCTGGCTTTGGCACGGTCGTCACTGGTACGCTTGCCGATGGCAATCTGAGCCTTGGCGACGAAGTTCTCGTTTTGCCTTCGACACAAAAAGGACGCGTGCGCGGTTTGCAAACACACAAGAAAAAAGAAGAAATTTCTATTCCAGGTAGTCGTACTGCTGTCAATATCTCCGGGATTTCGTTGGAAGATATTCGGCGTGGCGAAGTGGTTATCAAGCCGGGACAATATGAGACAACGCGCCGATTGGATGCGCAATTTCGTCTCTTGGATGATATTTCTCAGCCGATCAAACATGATACCGAAGTGAAACTCTTTGTCGGCGCATCGGAGACGATCGCCACCCTGCGCTTGCTCGGTGCCGAAATACTTAATCCCGGCGAAGAAGCGTGGATTCAACTAGAACTCCGCGACCCGATCATCACCGTGCGTGGCGACAGATATATTCTGCGTCGACCATCTCCCGCTGAAACCCTCGGCGGCGGTGTGATTATTGACCATCAACCCAAAGGTCGGCATAAACGCTTCGATGAACGCATTATCGAAAAGCTGACATCTCTCGCCGAAGGCTCACCCGCCGATGTGCTCTACGAAGCATCATTGGCAAATGGCGCGGATACACTATCCAATCTCATTCGCGATGCCCGTCTCGAAGAAGCGGATGCGCAGGAAGCTGTCGAAGAACTCTTTGTTGAAAATAAAATTTTTAATTTAAACGAAAGTGGTGCATTGCATCTAACAGATGCGTTGCACCACGAGTCTGCCCCAGAAAGCCGAACTGCAACGCACCCAAAGGCAGATGCAATGCAATTCTCTCTTAAAGATTTTGTGATTGCCACAACACATTGGGATGCACTCAAAGAACGCACGCTTAATATGGTGAGGGCATACCATGAAAAATTCCCATTGCGGCGCGGTGTTCCCAGAGAAGAACTGAAAAGTAGATTGAAAATAAAGACGAAACTTTTCAACGCCATGATCGAGAATTTGCTCAAAACAGAAGATGTTGACGACGCGTATCGAAGCGTCCAATTGCCCGGGCATCGCATCACCTTTGGGAGCACCGAGCAAGCCAAAATTTCTGGTCTGATGCGTCAATTCGATGCGAATCCCTTTGCGCCGCCGACGATCAAATCATCCACAGAAGAAGTTGGCGAAGAAATCTTCAACGCTTTGCTCGCTCTCGAAGAGTTTGTGCAACTGTCTCCCGAAGTCGTCTTCCGAAAATCTGATTATGAGAAGGCAATTGACATGCTGCGCGAATATCTGGCAAAAAATGGCAAAATTACCGTTGCCGACGCGCGCGACTTGTATGGCACGAGCCGCCGCTATGTGCTGGCGCTGCTTGAGCATCTTGACTCGCAACGCGTGACGATGCGCGATGGTGATTTTCGGAAATTAAGATAATTGGAGTATGTCATTGCGAGGCAGTTTTATCGCCGAAGCAATCTCCTTCTTGGAGCGGAGACTGCCGCGTCGGGCTAAAGTCCTCCTCGCAGTGACAAAAATATCATGTGCGGACGATTCACCCTAACCGTAAACCCTGCCGATCTAAAAGACGCTTTTGCGAATTTTCGTTTTCCCCCGCGATTTGCACCGCGTTTTAATATTGCGCCAAGTCAGCCGCTTTTGGCGATCCCCAACGATGGACACAGGCAAGCGACATTTTTCTTATGGGGATTTATGCCCACCTGGGCGAAGGACGCTAACTTTGAAAGAAGGCTGATCAATGCGCGCAGCGAGACGTTGGCAGAGAAACCATCCTTTAAGGGGGCTTATAAATATAGGCGTTGCCTGATCTTGGCAGACGGTTTTTACGAATGGCAGGCTTTGGGGAAGGCAAAGACGAAAACCCCGCATTATATCTTCATGAAATCGCGCCAGCCTTTTGCCTTTGCCGGTTTGTGGTCTGATTGGGAAAGCGCAGACGGTTCGACTGTCAAAACCTGCACGATCATCACTACGCAGCCGAACGAGTTGATGCGCCCCATCCATGCGCGGATGCCGGTCATCCTGCCACCTGCCGCTTACCGAGCCTGGCTCGACCCGCGCCCGCGAAATGACCTGCAACCGTTATTGAAACCCTACCCCGCTGAAGAGATGGATGCGTACCCCGTTTCGACACTGGTAAATAGCCCCACCAATGACCGCATGGAATGTGTAGTACCCAGCACGCTGCTCTGATTTTCCTTTTTTACGAGATTAGAACCCTCTCATCCCTTGCTTGACGCTGCATTTTGCCCATGATATGATGCCGCTCAATGAGTGATATAGATAATAATTATTTGAATGAAAATCCCGAAGCAGAGCAGGGGGAGAATGCTGAGCACGGGAAAAAATCCCGTTCAGAACGCCCCTCTAGTTTCTTTAGTCGTTCACTGGAGTTATTACTTCAATTAGGCTTGGGCGAATCAACGTTGCGTTTGGCAAGCAACGCTCTTCTTCTGATCGTTGTTGTTGGTGTTGTTTTTCTCATGCGGGGATTCTACACTGAGCCGCCAGATAGCCCTAGCGGGCAAAGTGTGTTAGTGGCAGAACCCACTCCCATATCGGCTGTTGAGATCGAAGAAGCTCCGGTTGCGCTTAACGTGAATTCTGGCGGCATCCCACGCATGGCATTGATCCACACGACTATTCCATCTCGTCCACGTTTGGAAGTAACGACGTATGATGTTCAAGAGGGCGATACTGTTTTTGGGATTGGCGAAAAATATGGATTAACCCCGCAAACAATTTTATGGAGTAACTATAATATTTTGCTCGATGATCCGCATAATTTGCGTGCTGGGCAAGAGTTGAGTATTTTGCCTGTTGATGGCACTTATTATGAGTGGCAAGATGGTGATGGTCTTAATGGTGTAGCAGAATTTTTTGGTGTTGCACCTGATGAGATCGTAAATTACGCTGCCAATCGTTTGGACAAGGAAGCTCTTGGCGATTATGCTCTCCCCAATATTGTTCCTGGAACGAGATTGATCGTGCCGGGTGGAGAAAGGCTCTTCATCTCGTGGAGCGCGCCAATTGGTGTAACGCGCGAAGATCCTGCAAGTTCATATATCCTTGGGGATGGTGCTTGTGAACCTATTACGGGTGGGGCGGTTGGTTTTGGCACTTTTGTCTGGCCCGCCGCTAATCATTATCTTTCTGGCTATGATTGGTCGCCTGAGACGAACCACAGGGGTATTGATATTGCCGGACATGAGGGAGCAGGTATCTTTGCTGTTGATGCAGGGGTCGTGGTCTACTCTGGCTGGAACAACTATGGCTATGGCAATGTGGTTATGCTAGATCATGGAACTGGCTTTCAATCAATGTATGCTCATTTGAGCGCGATCTATGTAGGGTGCGGTCAGAGTGTTGGGCAGGGTGAATCTATTGGTGCTTTTGGCAGTACAGGGCGTTCATCGGGTGCGCATTTGCATTTTGAGTTGATGACTTCGATATATGGCAAAGTCAATCCCTGGGATTTTTTGCCACCCCCATAGATGAAGCTGCTCGCCTTGTCAAAGCATTTAGACTCAGCTATAATCTCGCCGCAACGGGCGCGTAGCTCAGCTGGTTAGAGCGCACGGTTCACATCCGTGAAGTCGGCGGTTCGAGTCCGCCCGTGCCCACAGAATTTAAGAAATCGCCAACAGATGATGTTGAGCGGTTTTTTTCTTTTTATCCCAAGGTCGATTCTCGCAAAATCAATGTAGGCTCTAAGGTTTGCTGACGGATAATATTCTCTTCTCCATTGGTATAGGCTCTAAAAGCCTGCATTGCGCGATGGCCCAACTCACGCTTGTTTGTGCGTAATGTGCTTAGTTTTGGTTTCATGATGGAGGCAAGGGGTATATCGTCAAAGCCGATTACCGCTACCTGGTTGGGGATATCCTTCCCAAGTTCATCGCAAGCTTGTATGGCACCAAAGGCGACCAGATCGTTGAAGCTAAGGATAGCGGTAATATCATCCCGACCAGACAATAATGCAGTTGCTGCGTGATATCCACCGGTGGTGTCAGGGGAACAGGGAAGGACGAGGTTTTCATCGTAGGGAATGCTGTGTGTTTCAAGAGCCTGTATAAACCCCTTGAGTCTACGCTCCCTGCTTATGGATTCTTCTGGCCCCGTGAGAAATGCAATCTTTTTGTGTCCTTGATTCGAAAAATGTTTAATGGCTAAAGCCGAGCCGTATGCGTCATTAATATTGATGGTTACACAATCACTGCGGGGTGAATTTAATTCTCTGTTGATAAGTGCCGTAAACTGAAAATGCTCAATATGTTTTTTTAGCTGATCAAAAGGCAGGCGAGGACTGCAGAGAATAACACCATCAACTTGCTTTTCAAATAAAGAATGAAGGGCTTTTATTTCCCGCTTTATATCTTCATCTGTATTGACCAGAAAAATATTGTAGCCCATTGCATAAGCAAGATCTTCCGCACCTTTGGCTATCTGAGAAAAGAAGGGATTGGTTACATCTGGCATCATCAAGCCAACGGTAGAAGATCGCTTTGTGGCCAGAGCTCGAGCTACTCCGCTGGGACGATAACCAAGCTGGTCTGCGATACTTAAAATTTTCTTGCGGGTTTCTTCGCTAAGGCCTGGGCGATTATTCATAGCTCGCGAGACGCTCATCAGTGAGACACCTGCGGCTTGGGCTACATCGGAGATAGTGGGGCGTTTGTTCATTTACGTTAATCCTAACGTGACAAAAATCATAATTGAATTTTAGTTTGAAATCCTTATAATCTACGTTAGCGCTAACTTATTATGCTTTCTGTAGCGCTCTTTGTCAAGTATGTTCTTTCAACTTTATCCAGTAAGGAGAAATAAAATGTCTGAAACTGCTGTGTCTAGTGCTGTGCAAGATGAATTTGAGAAACCAAAGGGTCGATGGGGCGGCCTCCTTTCAATGGCATTTTCTTTTGTTGTTGATAACACTGAAGGCGGCTTGATTAATGGTCTTTTCCCTGTTATTCGAGATGCCCTAGGGCTAAATCTCGGTGCTTTGGGTATTTTTTCAAGTATCAGTAAATTTGCTAGAATGATCTTTGGCCCTCTCTGGGCAATGGTGGCAGATAAATATGGTCGCAAAAAGATTTTGGTCTTTATTACAGGCGTTTGGGGGATCTGGACTGCCTTAGCGGGGCTTGCGCAAAATCAGACGCAACTCTATATCCTGTATACGCTCGGTGTTATCGGCACAGTAGCCAGTGAGCCAATTGCTAACGGCATTATCGTTGACCTTTTTGCATCAACAGAGCGAGGAAAAGCATATGGCTCATTGCGTGCAATTACTGGATTGCTTAGTGTTATGGTGACCCCGGTGATGGGACAGCTTGCCAATATTGAAAACGGCTGGCGTTATGGTATGTATATCATGGGTGGGATGAGTATCTTGAGTGGTATCCTGATCGCTATTTTCCTTAGAGAACCTGAGCGCCGCATTTCAAGCGCTGATGCCGAAAGTGGCATTGACTGGAAAAAAGCTGTTGCGCTGATGCAAATTCCCACTGTTCGTTTGCTAGCAGGGATGTTGATCTTTGTTACGAGCCTGGTTTTATTTTCATTCATGGTTACATTCATGGTGGATGTACGCGGCTTCACTACAGCCGATGCCAATATTGTCTTTGCTGCATTTGGGCTTGGCATGATGATCAGTTCTGTCCTTGGCGGTCTTTTGGGTGACTGGGCTGAACGCAAAAATCCCGATAAAGGTCGTATTATGCTAATGCAGATATATCTGATTACCTTTGCAGCCTTGACCTATCTTGCGACGCAAATTGCCTGGAGCACAACAGGGTTTTATGTGATCTGGTTTGTGACCGGACTTGTTTTTTCAATCGGCTTCTCAGGATGTGTCCAGCCCATGCTTTCCAATGTTGTGCCACCTAAAATGGCAGGAACCGCTTTCGCTTTGCTCTTTGCGTTTATTCAAGGTTTGATCTCTGCGTTGCTCTCGTTGGCGATGGGCTTCCTCGCAGATAAACATGGCTTGCAAGCAGTCATGTTCTGGATGATCTCTGTGCCATACGCACTCAACGCGATCTATTGGTTCTTGTTCTACAAGACCTATCCAAGTGATGTTGCTAAAATAAAAGCGTTAGCAGCACAATAAAAGGTGATTTTTATGCTATATCCAATTCAAAATGATTTTCGTAATAAACTTGATATTTCTGGTATCTGGGATTTCCAGATAGATGAAAGTGAAACAGGCGAAGCTGAGGGCTGGTTCAACGGATTACCTGCATCTCGCCCGATGGCAGTACCCGGTAGTTGGAACGAACAGTACGAAGACCTTTTCAATTACTTCGGGCTAAGTTGGTATGTTAAACGAACCTATATTCCAAACAGTTGGAAAGGGGATAATGTTTATATTCGTGTTGGATCGGCCTGTTATTTTGGCACTGTCTACGTCAACGGAGTAAAAGCCGGTTCGCACGAGGGTGGACACTTGCCCTTTGCCTTCGACATTTCTGAGCTAGTAAACTGGGGTGCCGAAAATGTGATCGCCATCAGCGTGGAGAACCATCTCAAACCCACACGGGTGCCTTCTGGCAATTTGGGCGGCGGGCTGGCAACGAATCCCATTATGATGGGTTATCCCGCCACCACCTTCGACTTCTTCCCCTTTGCAGGGCTGCACCGCCCGGTGGTGTTGTACTCCGTCCCGCAAGCCCATATAACGGATGTGACCGTCGTGACGGAAGTTAACGGCGACAATGCTAAAGTGAAAGTAAATGTCGAAATTAACGGTCAGCAAGATGAAGGGCGTGTGACTCTGGCGGGCGAAAAAACAGTAGAAGCTGAAGTTACGCTCAAAGATGGTTTAGCGGAAGTTGTTTTAGATGTGCCATCCGCCCGCCTTTGGTCCGATAAAGACCCTTATCTTTATGATCTGACCATTACAACCAACACGGACAGATATTCACTCAAGGTTGGTATTCGCACGATTGAAGTTCAGGGCGGGAAAATCCTTCTCAATGGCAAAACTGTGGAACTGAACGGCTTTGGCCGCCACGAAGATTTTTTCGCCAGCGGCAAGGGCCTGAACCTGCCCCTGATGGTCAAAGACTACCAGCTGATGCGCTGGACGGGGGCCAACAGCTATCGCACCTCGCATTATCCCTACTCTGAAGAAGAGATGATGCTCGCCGACCGTGAAGGCTTCCTGATCATCGACGAGATCCCTGCCGTCAGCTTGCAATTCGATAACGCAGAAAATATGGCAGAGCGCTACCGCATGTGCATTCAGCAAATCGACGAGTTGGTCACCCGTGACAAAAACCATCCCAGCGTGGTCATGTGGAGTGTTGCCAACGAGCCGATGCCCGCCGACATGATGGAGCGCTTTACCGGCGGCAAAGTGGACGAGACGAAAGATGTCGCTAGCACTGAATTTTTGCATGGTTTGGTTGCCCACGCCCGCAAACTCGACCCCACGCGTCCAATCACTATCGTTGGCGTGATGGGCGGCCCCACCAACTGGCTCGAAACCTGCGATGTCGCCTGCATCAACCGCTACTGGGGCTGGTACATGCACGGCGGCGAACTCGACAAAGGCATCGCCATGATTGACCAGGAACTCGATGCGCTCTGGGATGTATGGCAAAAGCCCATCATCGTCGCCGAGTTTGGCACCGATACCCAGCCCGGATTGCACGGTCTCCCTGCTGTGATGTGGACCGAAGAGTACCAAGTGGCGTTCATCCGCGGCTATCTCGAAGTCGCCGCCAAAAAAGATTTTGTCGCTGGGATGCAAGTGTGGAACTTCGCCGACTTTGCCGCAGTGCAATCGATCGCGCGTATCGGCGGGATGAACATGAAAGGCGTCTTTACCCGTACCCGTCAGCCCAAAATGGCTGCCCATACTTTGAGGGAGTTCTGGGTTGAAAAAGTGGGTGCTGCTTCCAATGCCGCTCCCGAGACGAACGTGCCCGAGCCTGATACTGCCCCCGAAGGTAATACCCAATCCTTGCTAGAGGGGCTTGCGAGCCAGCTCAATGGCAAGAAACCTGACCTGACCACAACACTGAAATTCGATTTTCATGATGAAGGCATTTACCGCTTGATTATTAAGAAGGGTGCCTGTCATATCGAACCTGGCGATGGTGAAGCAACCGCCACGATGCGCATCAAATGGAAGGATGCCCAAAAGCTCTTTGCAGGCAAGCTCGACCCGATGGTTGCAATTATGACAGGTAAAATCAAGAGCGAAGGTGATGCCCGAGCCTTTATGATCTTACAAGACGCACGATAATATCGTAGGGACGGGGATACCCTCGTCCCTACCATAATCTATGAACCCGAGCCGTTTTTTCTCCCCCGACCCAACACTCCGCAAACTGGCTCAAGAACTTTATGAGCCAGTTGAAAATCTGCCCATCATCTCCCCGCATGGGCACGTCGATCCACGTTTATTCGCCGATCTAAATGCCAGCTTTGGCACCCCAGCGGATCTCTTTATCATCCCCGATCATTATGTTACGCGGATGCTCTACTCGCAAGGCATCCCTTACGAAGCACTCTTACATGGCGATCACAGAAAAATCTGGCAATTATTTTGTGCTAACTTCCATCTTTTTCATGGTACGCCTTCTGGCATTTGGCTAAAGCATGAGCTATATCAAGTTTTCGGGATTGAAGAAACGCCTTCCGCTGCTAATGCAAATAACCTTTACGACCTCATCAGCGAAAAACTGGCATCGCCAGCATTTTCCCCACGTCGCCTTTTCGAGCGTTTCAATATTGAAATCCTTGCGACCACAGATGCCGCCACTGACACACTTGAGCATCATCAGGCTATTCGTCAGAGCGGCTGGGATGGACAAATCATCCCCACTTTTCGCCCCGACGCGGTCGTCAACCTCAACACCCAAAATTGGCAAGAAAATATCGCAAAACTCAGCGAAGTAAGTGGCGTGGATATTGTTGACTACACTTCTTATATCCAAGCATTGGAAGAGCGCCGAGCATTTTTCAAGTCAATGGGAGCGACAGCGACGGATCACGCTTGTGTTCAGCCTGCTACTGTCAAATTGACATTGTCTGAAGCTGACGCTATCTTCCAACGTGCGCTTAGAGAAGAGGCATCCCCTGAAGATGCGACTGCTTTTACTGCTCACATGCTACTGGAAATGGCTCGCATGAGTACAGAAGATGGCATGGTCATGCAACTCCACGCGGGCAGCTTCAGAAATCATAATAGCAAAGTCTTCTCAAAATATGGTGCAGATAAGGGGTTTGATATCCCCATACAAGTAGAATTCACGCAAAATTTGCGAGCCTTACTACAAGAATTTGGCTCTCATCCAAATCTAACACTCATCCTCTTTAATCTCGACGAAACAACCTACACTCGTGAGTTAGCACCATTAGCAGGTGTGTACCCTTCGGTAAAAATTGGGCCACCCTGGTGGTTCCACGATAGCTTGAACGGTATGACACGGTATTTTGATCAAGTGATGGAGACAGCGGGTATTTATAATACAGCAGGTTTTAATGACGATACTCGCGCCTTCGCATCCATCCCCGCACGTCATGACCTTTGGCGGCGAGCATCCGCAAATTGGGTAGCGGGAATGGTAGCCAGGCATATTATTGATATAGACGATGCCCATACGATGCTCTTTGAGTTATCAGTCGGATTGGCAAAACGGGCATATAAATTGGACAAATAATGAACTTAGAAGATATCAAAAAACTTTATGATTTCACCGGTAAGACAGTTGTAATTACTGGTGGTACTGGTGTTTTGGGTGGTGAAATAGCTTGCGCCCTAGTGGGCTGCGGAGCCAATGTAGTCGTCTTGGATCGGAACACAGATATCCCGGAAATATATCGTCAACCTATGGATGCCGGCCCAGGCAAATATCTGGTGGTCTATGCCGATGTGTTGGATAGGCAGACTCTGGAAGATGCTCTGGGAAAAATAGAGAGCGATTTCAGCTCTGTTGATATGCTGATCAACGCTGCCGGTGGAAATCATCCAAAAGCGACGACTAACCCGGATCTCTCTTTTTTCGACTTGCCACCAGACGCCGTGCAATGGGTATTTAATCTGAACTTTATCGGCACCTTACTCCCAAGCCAGGTCTTTGGTAAAACCATGATCAAGCAAGGGAGTGGTGTTATTTTGAACCTTTCATCGATGAGTGCTTATCAACCCTTGACGCGGATAGCAGCTTATTCAGCTGCCAAAGCGGCGGTCAGTAATCTCACGCAGTGGCTGGCTGTCCATATGGCACAGGAATACTCCCCAGATATTCGCGTAAATGCGATCGCGCCAGGTTTCTTCCTAACTGAGCAAAACCGTTTTCTCTTAACTGATAAAGACAGTGGAGATTTGACACCGCGTGGGCAGTCTATCATTGACCAAACGCCACAGGGACGCTTTGGCGATCCTGAAGACCTGCTTGGTGCAACATTATGGCTACTTTCGCCTGCATCCAAATTTGTGACTGGGATCGTTCTACCAATTGATGGCGGGTTCTCTGCCTTTAGTGGTGTTTAGTATGTTGGATGCCAAGATCATTTCTCAACCCGGCACGTTGCTTGGCAATGATGAAATCACAACAACGCTACAAAAGGGGCTTGGTGGAAAGTTTAAAAATCAGCGTGTGCTGGTTTTAATCCCCGACCATACTCGTTCACTGCCTTTGCCCTTCTTATTCTGTGCGTTGGTAGATGTCTTGCGTAATACTAAACAACTTGATTTTATGGTCGCGCTGGGAACACATCCCCCTTTGAGTGAAGATAGCCTGAACAAGCTGGTTGGTCTTACTCAAGATGAACGCACGTCTGAATTCAAGCATGTTGGTTTGCTGAACCATGCCTGGGATACGCCCTCCGCTTTGACTTCATTGGGTATCATTGAGCAGGATGAGATCAAAGAAATCGCTGGAGAGCGTTGGCATTCTTCCCTCCCTAACGAAGTTGATATTCGCATCAACAAAGCGGTATTGGAATACGACCATATCCTTATTCTCGGCCCAACTTTTCCGCATGAGGTAGTTGGGTTCTCTGGCGGAGCGAAATATCTTTTCCCTGGGATTTCTGGGGCAGAAATGATCAACGCAACACATTGGTTGGGGGCGTTGGCTGGAGTGGTTGGAACGATTGGGGTGAAAGATACCCCCATCCGTGAGATGATCCATGCAGCAGCCAGTCGTTTACAAACCCCGTTGACTTTGGTCGCATTAACGGTAGAAGGTAAGGGGCTCGGTGGGCTATTTATCGGCAACCATGTTGAGGTTTGGGGCGAAGCGGCGGAGCTATCTGCAGAGCGACATATCCAATGGACTGAGAAGCCTTTCCAACGTGTGCTATCGTGTGCACCATCCATGTATGATGAGTTGTGGACAGGTGCGAAGGCAATGTATAAACTTGAGCCAGCGGTCGCGTTAGATGGTGAAGTGGTCATTTATGCACCCCATTTGGATGTCGTCAGCCACGTGCATGGAAAATATATTTATGAAGTTGGTTATCATATCCTGCCTTATTTTTTAAATGATTGGGATCGATTTAATCATATTCCGTTGGGTGTATTGGCACACTCTACGCATTTGCGTGGCTCAGGTGTGATGGAAAATGGCATTGAGAAAGCAAATGTGCGTGTAACGTTGGCGAGCAAACTCCCAAAAGAAGATTGCGAAAGGCTTAACCTAGGTTATATGAATCCTGAAAAAATCAAGATCGAAGAATGGGAAAATCGCGAAGATGAGGGAGTTTTATATGTTCCCAAAGCTGGTGAGATTTTGTACAGGCTCAAAAGCTGACCATGTTTGAAGATGTTTTCCGTACCCACTATGATCGTTATCCCGAAATGCAAACTCAGGATCTATACAAGCTGACCCATCAGGCGGCGCTTGGAAGCGAACATGGCGTGCCAAATCCTGAGTATGTTCGAAAGCGACTGGTGCAAGAATTAGCTGAAATGGGAAAAGATTTTGATGAACCTGTCTTTGAGCCTATTTCTCCAGATGGGAAAATAGTGCGCGTTCATTTACGCCCCTTTATCGCTCAGGGTGGAAATCCGGAAAATTTGCTTTCGGCCTTCATTCGCACAGCAGGAGAGTTTAGTGGAGAAAAGGAAACTCTGGAAAAATACTGGGATATTGTCTCTAAGCTAACTGTTTTTCCACAAGAAAAATTGGAGCATTTTATTCTCCCCCTGCGAGCTAAGAAATATCCTGCGGTGCATCACTCAGAACGGTATAACACACTCTATAAACCTGCTTATCGAGTGATCCTAAAAGAGTTCTTGGATGTCTGAAAAACTCACTCAAATAAAAACTTTCCTTAATACTCGTGGCAAAGGTTTATTACTCTTGATAGCGATGATAATCGGTGCAATTGTGCCGCAAGCGCATCGCTACTCCTTCTTGATTCAATATCTCTTAATGGTGATGCTTTTCTTTGCCTTCATGGATATTGATTTGAAGCCACGTCTGTCTCAAAAAGGCGTTTTTTGGATTTTGCTTGCAAACGTGACCATTGCTTTTGCAGTCTATTCACTTCTTGCTCGTTTTGATCTGCAACTCGCACTGGCGGCTTTCCTGACAGCGATTGCACCTACTGCCATCTCAGCAGCCGTCATTGTCAGTTTTGTCAAAGGCGATATGGAATATATCCTCGCCTCGATTCTTCTCACAAATATCGTCATTGCACTTATCATCCCGGCCGCCTTGCCATCTCTCACTGGCACAGCGACGCAAATCTCACCTGTTGAAGTTTTGCAGTCCACTGCACTAGTCATGTTTGTGCCCCTGTTTCTAGCTCAGCTGGTTAAAAAACTCCCGTCAGACAGCCAAAAAACCTTGCGACAAGGTAAATCTCTTTCTTTACCGCTTTGGTTACTGACGCTCTTTATTGTCAGCGCAAAGGCATCCGATTTTCTTCGTAATGAAAATGCTGCATCTTTGTCTACCATTGGCGCTATCGCTCTGGTTTCTCTGATCATTTGTATGATTAACTTTGGGGTAGGCGTCCTACTTGGTGGGCGCACTCATTGGCGTGAATCGGGCCAAGCACTTGGGCAGAAAAATCTCACCTTTGTAATTTGGGTTGCGATAACCTTTGTCAACCCCCTCGTGGCGATGGGACCCATCTTTTATATTATCTACCACCATATCTACAACTCGTGGCTGATCTATCAATTTGAAAAAACGAACACATTAATTGTGGAGGCGTAAATGAAAGCAAATTTTGGATTTATGGGATTAGGCGTCATGGGACACATGCTCGCCCTTAATGTTGAACGCAACGGATTTCACGTTGCCGGATACGACCTTGACGAGAAAAAGGTTGCCGCCTTTGAGCAGAAGTACCCCGAAAAGAACTTGCTTGCCTGCTCCACCCTCGAAGAGTTTCTTGCTGCACTCGAACGTCCGCGTCGTATTATGCTAATGGTTCCCTCTGGCGTAACAGACGCCGCCATTAACAGCATAAAAGATTTACTCGAGCCCGGTGATCTACTCATCGACGGTGGGAACACCTTCTTTCAAGATACAGAAAGACGCTCAAAAGAACTCGAAGACAAAGGCATTGTCTATATCGGTACAGGTGTCAGTGGTGGCGAACAAGGCGCATTATGGGGACCATCGATCATGCCTGGTGGACAGGACGAAGCTTGGGCGCTCGTAAAGCCCATTTTCGAAGCGATCAGTGCCAAGGTCGAGGGCGAACCCTGTGTCACCTATATCGGTCCACGTGGTGCTGGGCACTACGTCAAGATGGTGCATAACGGTATCGAATATGGTGATATGCAGCTTATCGCCGAAGCCTACGATATTTTGCATCGAGGGCTTGGTTTGAGCAATGCCGAATTGCATGAAATCTTCGCAGAATGGAATCGTGGCGAATTGGAATCGTATTTAATCGAGATCACGGCTGATATTTTTGCCAAGCATGATCCTGAAAGTGGCCAAGCTGTGGTCGACTTGATCCTGGACGAAGCTGCTCAAAAAGGTACGGGCAAGTGGACATCGCAAAACGCTCTCGATCTGGGCGCACCAACCCCCACGATTAATGCCGCTGTCGAAAGTCGCATTGTCTCTGCCTACAAAGAAGAACGTGTAGATGCAGCGAAAGTGCTAAATGGCCCTGGCCCCAAAATATCCCTTGATAAAAAAGAAGTTATTAATTGGGTTCGAGATGCTTTATACACCGCAAAGATCTGTTCTTATGCACAAGGCTTTGCCCTCATGCGATTGGCGAGCGATGAATATAACTATGATCTGGATTATGACGAGATCGCACGCATCTGGCGTGGTGGCTGTATTATTCGCGCCCGCTTCCTGAACGATATTCGAGAAGCCTTCAAGCGCAACGCAGATTTACCCAACCTCATGGTTGATGCCGAGTTTGCAAAGGAATTAAACGCTCGTCAGTCAGCATTGCGTAAAGTTGTAGCGCTGGCAGCTGAAAAGGGTATCCCTGCTCTGGCCTTTAGCGCATCCCTCGCATATTACGATGCCTATCGCAGTGCGCGTTTGCCTGCCAATCTGACCCAAGCTCAACGCGATTATTTTGGCGCACATACTTATAGACGTGTGGATAAAGAAGGAAGTTTCCACACGGAGTGGATTGATGAAAATTAAGGAGCATGATGAAAAACGGACTTAATATACGGAAAGATGCCGCACTTGATTTGGTCTCGCTCGGCGCACTGATACATCGTCTCGATCCGGGACAAATACCCTTCCGCAAAGCAACAGAGTGCAAGATCTATGTCAGTGGTGGGGAATTCAACACGGCTGCCAATCTCGCAGATTGTTTTCGCCTGAAAACAGGTATCGCAACAGCCATGGTCGATTATCCCGTTGGCGCATTAGTTTCTGAACGAGTGCGGGCTATGGGCGTTAAACCTTTCTATAAGCATTTTGAGCACAACGGAGTTAATGGCCCGAATATGGCAACCGTTTATAGTGACCAAGGCTATGGTGTACGTGCACCGGTTGTTTTTTATAATCGCTCACATGAGGCTGGGGCCATGCTCAAGCCCGGTGATTTTGATTGGGATGAGATCTTTGCCGACGGTGTTCGCTGGTTCCATAGTGGTGGGATCTTTGCTGCCTTATCAGAAACAACAGGCGAAACGATCATTGAAGGAATGAAAGCAGCGAAAGCCGCTGGTGCAGTTACGTCTTTTGACTTGAACTATCGTGGAAAATTGTGGAATATCTGGGGTGGTTTGGAGAAAGCGCAAAGCGTAATGCGCCGCATCGTAGAGCATGTGGATGTGCTTGTAGGAAATGAGGAAGACCTTCAACTTGGATTGGGTATTCCTGGCCCTGAAGTGGAGAAAAAGTCTAAGCTGGATCCGAGTGCATTTGTTGAAATGATCGACAAAGTGACCGACAAACATCCTAATGTCAAGATCGTGGCGACGACCTTACGCGAAGTACACGCAACTAATCACCATAGCTGGAGTGCCGTTGCCTGGATCGATGGAAAGACTTATCAGGCTCCCACAGCAGAACTGCACATCCTTGACCGCGTTGGTGGCGGTGATGGGTTTGCTTCTGGCTTTATCTATGCGTTACTTTCAGGAGAAGAAGCTCAAGATGCTGTTAATCTTGGTTGGGCGCATGGCTCATTAATGACTACTTTTCCCGGTGATACAACCATGGCAACCGTGGAGCAGGTACGTGCCTTTGCAGAGGGTGGATCGGCAAGGATACAGCGATAAGCGCATGTCTGTTTTTGAAAGAGGGGAATTATAATAGCAGAAAAACATACTTTTGTATGTGCCCTCCCGATTGTCTGCGCGATCTTATCGCCGCATCTTGAAATTAGCACGTACGTTTGCCGATTTGACGGGGGAGGGGAATATCTAATCCATGCATCTAGCGGAGGTGTTACAACATCGCCCGGAGGAGATGATCTAAAAAGCGTAAAGAGTAACTCAGGTCATCGGATTATCCCCTGGAGATTCTAGACGAGAATTCGCCCCTACTACTTAAAAAGCACCTAAGAAGGGTGCTTTTTTCGTTAAAAAACATTTAAAAACGAAATCTGGAGCAGTTTTATAAAAAACCATATCTTTGTTTATGTTGCCTTACTTTAGAGCGCATGGTTCACATCCGTAAGGCCGGGGGTTCGAGTCCCTCCGTGCCCATAAGAAAACACCATCATTGTGATGGTGTTTTTTTGATTCTCTGATCAGTTAGAAGTATCTGTTTGATCTAATTCTCCGGTGGCGATAAAAACTGTTCGTTCGCAGATATTGGTGACACGGTCACCAACCCGTTCGAGATTATGAGCTGCCCAAAGCAGCCAATTTGAGCGTTCGATGCCTGTGGGGTCAGCGATGACGTAGGTGATTAGCTCTTGATAAATTTGTGTATAAAGCGCATCAACCACATCATCTTCTGTGGGGATACTTTTTGCCGCATTTAAATCTTCTTCGATGAAGGCTGTCAATGCCCGATGAAGCATATCAACAGTTTTTTCTGCCATCAGGGGTAAATCGACTAAAGGCTTGAGCAATTTTTGTTCACCCATAATGATATTGATCTTCGCAATACCTTTGGCGTAATCGCCCATCCGCTCGAGTTCCCCGGCGATGTCCAAAATGGAAGCAAGCAGACGCAGGTCGTGTGCCATCGGCTGCTGGGTAGCAATGGCGACCATCACGGCATTTTCCACTTCAAAACGCTTGGCATTAATCAAATCGTCATTATCGTAAATTTCCTGCGAGCGGGGAATGTCGCGATGTTTGAGCGCATCCACCGAATCGAGGAGTGCCTGTTCTGCCATGCTGCCCAATGTAAGGATATTGTCTTTCAGTTGTTGAATTTCGTATTCAAATGTTTTTCGCATGATGGTCCTCAGTTAGATAAAGTTGAGACATGAAACGGATAATAGTTTAACCAAAACGCCCGGTAATATAATCTTCAGTGGTCTTTTTCTTGGGATTGGTGAAAATTTCAGCCGTAACACCATATTCTTCCAAAACGCCCGCATAATCTTCGCCGAGATTAAAGAAAGCCGTGAAATTAGAAACGCGGGCTGCCTGCTGCATATTGTGGGTGACGACGATAATGGTGAAGTCTTTGGCGAGTTCCTGCATCAGGTCTTCGATCTTTAGCGTCGCAATCGGGTCGAGCGCGGAAGCAGGCTCGTCCATCAGGATGATGTCGGGCTTGACGGCGATGGTGCGCGCAATGCAAAGGCGCTGCTGCTGACCACCCGAAAGGGAGAGTCCGCTTTTATCGAGATTATCTTTGACTTCATTCCACAGGGCAGCGCCACGCAGGGATTCTTCGACAAGGTCGTCCATATTGCCTGTGTAGCCGTTAATCTGCGCACCCCAAGCAACATTATCATAAATGCTTTTCGGGAAAGGATTCGGCTTCTGGAAAACCATCCCGATACGGCGGCGCACTTCAACGGGGTCTACATCTTCTTCGTAAATATTTTTGCCATGATAGAGCACAGAGCCGTTTGCGTGTGCGCTGGGGATCAGGTCGTTCATGCGGTTGAAAGCGCGTAGCACTGTACTTTTACCGCAACCGGAGGGGCCGATCATGGCGGTGATTTTCTGCTTTTCGATCTGGATATTGACGTCACGCACAGCCAAAGTCTCGCCGTAATAGAGATTCAGGTCTTTGGCTTCGATAGCGTAGGAATTTATGTTATTTTCTGTCATTATTATGCCTCTTGATTCGTGATGAGTGACGAGTGAAACGTGAAAATCACTTCTCACGCATCACGCTTCACGTTACAACTTATTACTATACTTATTCCGCAACACAACCGCGACCGCATTCAGCGAGAGCAGGATCATCAGCAAAACGATGATCGCAGCAGCGGCGATATTTCTGAATTCAGCTTGCGGGCGCGATGTCCACTGGTAGATTTGGATCGGCAGCGCCGTAAATTTCGAGAAGGGGCTTTCGGGGTCGAAGGTGATAAAGGTCGAAGCACCCACCACGACCAACGGCGCCGTCTCACCGAGGGCACGCGAAATTGCCAAAATCGTACCCGTCAGGATACCGGGAATCGAGTTCGGGAGCACATGGTGCCAAATCGTCTGCCATTTGGTGGCACCCAGCCCAAAGCTGGCTTGCCGCAATGAGCTCGGCACGGCGCGGATCGCTTCCTGGGCGTTGATAATGATGAGCGGCAGAATCAAGAGTCCCAACGTGAGTCCAGCTGACAGGATCGTGCGTCCGTTCGCTGTGGTCGGATCCATTGTCCCCAGAAATGCGCCGCTCGTCACGGGTTCCAGCGCACGCACAAAGATCGCCAATCCCAAAATACCGTAAATGATGGAGGGCACACCCGCCAGATTATTGATATTGGTCTGGATCAGGCGGTTGATCCACAAGTCACCGGCATATTCTTCAAGATAGATGGCTGCGCCGACGCCCAGCGGGAAGGCAAAAAGTAGTGTGATGAAAATAACCCACAACGAGCCGAGCACGGCCGTGCGGACGCCTGCTCGCTCCGCGTTGGCGGATTGCGGCGAGACGAGGAAGTTTCCATTAATCCACGACGTGAAGTGTAGATCGGCATTCGGATATTTTTCGGCAACTTCAGCTTGGATCTCGCTCTTGTGAAAAAGCGAGTCGAAAAGCGACCAGGTGCTGGCGGCTTCCGGCTCCACAACACGCTCGATAACTAGATCGTAAATCTCTTCACGGGTGCGCTGCTCAAAAGGCATCTCGTTTTCAAGATTGCGGAAGTACCCAGCCGAAACATTCTGCTTAAGGATATAAGTCAAGTCGATGGGATGTAACTGCTCAAGCGGAATGCCGTTGATCGCCAGACTTTCAGGGTCGATCCGGTTTTCGATAGCGACATAACCAAAAGCCGAGTTGGTAATATTCAGCAGCAAGGCGATCAAGGCGACGATGCCTACACCGGTCGAGATGCGGAAAAGGTTTGACCAAAATTGTCCCGAACGATGTCGCTCGGGAAGGTTATCGGCGAAGCCTTCTTTCTTTTTGATTTCGCTCATTCATACACCTCACGGAAGCGGCGCACAATACGCTGGCTGATGACGTTCAGGCTGAGGGTCATGAAGAAGAGTGTCAGACCAATCGCAAAGATGCTGTTATAGTCGATCGAGTCGTAGCTCAGGTCGCCACCGCTGATGCGGACGATATGCCCCGTCATCGTTTCGGCGGCTTCGAAGGGATTGAAAGTGAAGTTCGAGCCAGCCCCTGCTGCGACAGCGACAATCATCGTCTCACCGATCGCGCGCGAAATCGAGACGATGAAAGCCGCCATGATGCCGGAGATAGCAGCAGGCAAGACCACTTTCACGGCAGTTTCAAGTTTGGTTGCACCCAAACCGTAAGCCGCTTCACGCAGGGAGCGCGGCACCGCGCTGAGGGCATCTTCGCTCATCGACGAGACCATCGGGATGACCAGAATGCCGATCACAAGTCCTGCCGAAGCAGTATTGTAAATATCGACCACGTTCGCGCCGAAAATGGAGCGCAGCAGCGGGGTCATAAAGGTCAGGGCAAAGTAGCCGTAAACAACGGTCGGGATGCCTGCCAATACTTCCAGAATAGGCTTTAGGGTCTGGCGTGCCTTATGCGTGGCATATTCGCTCAGGTAGAGCGCAATACTCAACCCGATCGGCAAGGCGACCAGCATGGCGATGAGCGTCGTCATTAAGGTTGCGTTGAGCAGGGGCCAGATGCCAAACTGCCCAATTTGGGGATTCCATTTTGTGCCGCTAAAATATTCCCATAAGGAAACTTGAGAAAAGAAATGCATCGCTTCCTTACCCAACTCATAGACAATGCCTATGGTGGTCAGGATCGAGAATGCACCTGCCAAAAAGAGCGATGCCTGAATAAGGCTTTCACCCCAGCGTCGCTTTTTACGCAGGTCTACACGAGGAGAATTTGCTTGTTTGTTTTCTTGCATGAAGAATCTCTCTTTGAACGCTCAAAATCCCCATCGCATGGATGGGGAAGATGAGCTTGCTGGAAACAAATGTCGAAGTACTATTTTATTGACCCATCGCATCGAGCCAAGCCCGCTGACCAACGGTCACGTCAGCAGGGAAGTAGCCAACTTGGGAAATCTCTTCGTTGACGTAGGTCAGGAAGAAGTTGATGTAAGCAGCAACCTGCGGTTTTTCCTGCATGATGCTGGCGTCCGAGTAAAGGAAGAGCGGACGAGCCAACGGATAGGTGGCGGCGTCAACGCTCTCGGCGGAAGGTACGATACCTTCGATGGAGAGCACATTCAGCTTATCAGCGTTTTCGGCATAATAAGCGTAGCCAAAGAAACCGATCGCGTAGGGACTGCCTTCGATACCCTGAACGAGGACATTATCGTCTTCAGAAAGCTGGGTATTGGAAGCAGAGAGCATGGGTTCTTCATCTTTGGCGAAGATCTCTTCCACGAAGTAGTCAAAGGTGCCGCTGTCTGTGCCGGGGATGTAGCGCAGGATGTCTTCGGCGGGGTAAGCGGGATTGACATCAGACCATTTCTCGGCAGTCGAGAAGATCAGCGCCAGTTCTTCTTTGGTAACGTTGGTCAGGAAGTCGTTTTCGGTGCTGACGGTGACTGCCAGAGCATCGGTACCAACACGGAATTCAACCGGAGTGCGACCAATCGCGGCACAAGCTTCAACTTCGCTGTCTTTGATCGGGCGGGAAGCATTGGCAACATCCGTCTCACCGGAGACACAGAAGCGTTCATAACCAGCGCCGGAGCCGATCGAGTCGATCGTGATCTGACCAGCAAAACCTTCATCCTGGAAGCGCTCAGCCATCACTTCGGCGAGCGGGAAGACAGTCGAGCTACCAGCGGAAACCACATCACCGGAAACGGTGGCCGGATTAACCATTGGGAGCATCCCCATTTCTTCAGCGGGCATGGCGGTGACATCAGCAGCCATTGCATCGAGCCAAGCCTGTTGACCAACGGTGACGTCTGCGGGGAAGTAGCCAACTTGGGAAATCTCTTCGTTGACATAGGTCAGGAAGAAGTTGATGTAGGCAGCAACCTGCGGTTTTTCCTGCATGATGCTGGCATCCGAGTAGAGGAAGAGCGGGCGAGCCAACGGATAGGTGGCGGCGTCAACACTCTCGGCAGAAGGAACAATATCTTCGATGGAGAGCACGTTCAGCTTGTCAGCGTTTTCGGCATAATAAGCGTAGCCGAAGAAACCGATCGCGTAGGGGCTGCCTTCGATACCCTGAACGAGGACGTTGTCATCTTCAGAAAGCTGGGTATTGGATGCAGAGAGCATGGGTTCTTCATCTTTGGCGAAGATCTCTTCCACAAAGTAGTCGAAGGTGCCGCTGTCGGTGCCGGGGATGTAGCGCAGGATGTCTTCTGCGGGGTAAGCCGGATTCACATCAGACCATTTCTCGGCGGTCGAGAATATCATCGCCAATTCTTCTTTGGTGACGTTGGTCAGGAAGTCGTTTTCGGTGCTGACGGTGACTGCCAGAGCATCGGTGCCGACACGGAACTCAATCGGGGTGCGACCAATCGCTACACAAGCTTCAACTTCGCTGTCTTTGATCGGGCGGGAAGCATTCGCAACATCCGTCTCACCAGACACGCAGAAGCGTTCGTAACCAGCGCCGGAACCGATCGAGTCGATCGTGATCTGACCAGCAAAACCTTCATCCTGGAAGCGCTCAGCCATCACTTCGGCGAGCGGGAAGACAGTCGAGCTACCAGCGGAAACCACATCGCCGGAAACGGCAGCGGGATCAACCATCGGGAGCATGCTTTCGTGCATTTCTGCAGCAGGCGCTTCTTCCACAGTCGTCTGTGGAGCGGCGGTATCTCCAGTTTGAGGGGCAGCAACAGGTTCAGCAGCGGCGCCACCACAGGCAGCCAATGCCATGCTGGCGACAACCAAAATCATTATTAAAGCAAATAAGTGTTTACGCATTTTTTTTCTTTTCTCCTTGTTTATGAATTAACATGCTGGAATAATAGCAAGCACCGATTAAAGTCAATGGAAGAGATTGTTAACAACTGTTTAAAGTAATTGGATAAAAAAGCATCGCTCCACTTTCAACTTGCTCTTTGCAACCCAAGCGGATGCCCAACATCAACATCATCCTGCCCAAGCCGTTAAATGAGAGAACGCCCGCTAAATTAACGGACGCTCTCTGCACGAAGGAGGAATACGAGCGAAACTATTGATTACAGAAGAAGATAGAAGCTCGATTTTTGTAAAAACAGTGCGCTGCCTTACCTATAAAACGAAGATACGAGTATCCCAAACAAAGGGGAAGAAAAAAATATTACAGCGCACTGATATTGTATTTCTGTTGGGATCAGTGAAAAGAACCCTGAACAGGGTAAAGGGATAAAGCACTAATTTGTAAAGAGCATTCTTTTTTGCGATCCCAAATTTGAAGATAAAACAACACGCCGATAGCTATTGGAAGACCCTGTCAAAAGATGTCCTATGATGATGCCCAAATACCAGGCATAATTTTCAGCAAGCTCTTTCTCATTAGCCAAAAAAGGCGTATGTGCATATCGATATAAAGACAACGTCCCCAAATTCTGCTTTCCATCCGATAATGGGATACCCATCCACGCTTTCCAATCTTTTTTTAGCAAACCGTCAACATCTTCTCGAAACAACACTCCATGCTCATCGTCCACACAAATAATCTGATTGAAAGATTCCGGCAACTGATGAAAGGAAAATTCTTTAGCACTTGGCTGCATCGGACGAATAAAACGCTCGCCTTTAAGATAAAAGGGACAATCTGTTTTATGATGGGTAAAAACCATCGCTTCATGAAAAGGCACAACTTCACGCAAGGCATCCATAATCTTTTCTACCCCCACATCTTCCATATCATCTTCAACGATAGCACCACAATTATTCAATTTCATTGCAACTGTGTTCAGGTTTTCAAGCATACTTGCTTGCACCATAATCAAACTCTGCATATCGAGCAATCGGTATTTGCCTGCATAAAAAACAACAACCGGATGATAAAGCGTTGCATCCTCGCGGACCAACGCACGCTGAACAGCGTCATCCACACGCATCTCGCCAGGCAAAATAAGCGGCGCAGAAATATGAAGCTCCTGATATAAGACCCTAATCATCTTATTCAAGAAAAGATCAATGCCATAAGGTCTCCCTAATCTCTCAAAAAGGATTTGGCGCGGAATCATGCCCACAAAATTTTCTTCATCATAAAGCAAAACTCCTGGAATTTTCGGATTATCTCTCAGCTTTTTTGCAACATAGCTTGTTGTTTCTCTAACAGAAACAGAGAAATCATACGCTGAAATATCTCCTATACAGACGGGAGGTTGACGTTTTGCAGTTGCTGAATGTGAAAATCTCTGGGTTTTCATTTAGGCACCAGTAAAGTGCTATTTCTCTTCTTTTTTAGCGGATGTGGCTTTTATAGCTTTCTCGCTCCAATCCCATGTATTGAGATCAGTCAGAGCACGGTAAGCCGTCAAGTCAAGATGCAAGGGTGTGATCGAAACATATCTATCTGCCAGGGCACCGATGTCGGTACCGCGTTCTGGGACGCCGGTTGGCGCTTCGCCACCGATCCAGTAGTAGGGGCGTCCACGCGGATCCACCCGTTCGTCGAGGCGACTGTGGTAGACGCGTAATCCTAGACGAGTCAATCTAAATCCGCGTAATTGTTCACTTGGGAGAAAGGGCAAGTTGACGTTCAGGAATGTTTCTTCCGGCAACTCTTTTGCGAGGACATGTTCGACAACTTGTCGCGCCGCTTTCGCAGCCGGTGCAAAATCCACCATTCCAACATGGTCTTCCGGCACTTCCAATGAAACGGCGACAGCCGGAATGCCAGCAATAATGGCTTCCATTGCAGCCGTGACTGTGCCTGAGTAGGTAACATCGTGACCAAGGTTGGCGCCGATATTGATACCAGAGACGACCAGATCAATTTTCTCTTTGAGATAGCCTAGTGTGGCGAGCGCAACACAATCGGAGGGCGCACCATCGCCCGCAAAGGCTTGTGTTCCATCTGCAAGGATGACCTCGCGCACGCGCAGGGCACGGTCGAGGGTTTTGACGTGACCGCTGCCAGACCAGTTACGGTCGGGCGCGAGAATACTTACTTTGCCGAGCTTGCGCATTTCTTGCGCCAAAGCCAGCAGACCCGGGGCGGTCACCCCATCGTCATTTGTTACTAAAATATGTTTTTCCATTTACCTATTCTTAAGATTCTTTTGGCGATATTGACCGCGTTTCTGCGCGGTATCAATAGCAATAACGATTACGAATGCAACGATCATCACGATCAGGGATATGATTTCCATCATTTTTCTCCTTGTTTACAATCACCATCTTAGTCCGCTATCTTTAAGGATAGATTAAGAGCAGAATAACATTTTGCAAAGAAAAAATCCTGCACCAGGCTGGTATAGGATTTTTTACATTTCAGTTAGGGGATAAAACCATCCCTGTGATGACATTCTGCGCCGTTAAAAAGCCGCCGCTAGAAGACCCGTTTAAGGTCAGGGTTGGGGCTGGGGGCGCGTCCGACTTTTGCCATATCAACCCACTCGTCGTGTATTTTGACGCGGACGACATCGGCGGTGAAGTCGGTGACGGTTTCACCGTGGTAATCGAAAAGCGAGGAGCCGACGCCGAAAATATCGACGGGGACATCGAGGTTCTCAAAGCGGCGAATCTTTTCGGGGTTGAATCCGCCCGAGACAACGATCTTGACTTGCTGGCAGTATTCTCGTGCGGCAGCCTGTTTGGATTCTGGCAAGTTCCATTCTTCCCATGCAGAATCCAGCGCTTGTCGGGCTAAAAAGACAAGGCGCGGTGTCACGCCCAAATCAAGGTCGGGGTCGCCGAGCGGAGCGACGGATACATCCCGCAGGCTGCCGCTCGTATCCAGCCGCACACCGAAAAGGCGATAGCGCTCCGCTTCATCCGCTTTGCCTTCGGAGAGCAGGCGGTCATATTCGAAGAACATGGCTTTGCAAGTGGCGAGTGAGTCGGCGATGGTGTCGTTGTTGAAATCGACCAGCGCGATGCGCGGAATGTGCGTAGGCAGGGCGCGCGAGAAGGCGAGCATAGCTTCGGGCGTGTCGCCGAGGAAGCAAGCGAGCACCGCGTGGGCGACCGTGCCGCCGCCCGAACCGCCCCACCAGTCGCCTTGCGCATCCGTTGAGACAAAAGATTCGAGTTTTTGAGCGTAATCGAAATTAAAACGCTGCACAGCGATGTCGTAGGCGTAGCCGTCGGCTGCCTGGACTTCATGCAGGTCAAAGCGTGCCGGGAAAAAGAGTACCGGCTTGCCGTTGGCAGCGACAAGGGTTTTGTAAACATTCGTGGCGATGCGGCTGGCGCGCGTCAGGATGCCAAGCGTAGGGGTTTCGAGCAGGGCAAAATCGCGGTAACGTCCGCGTATCTTAATAACAGGCTGGACTTTACGCGGCTCGCCGTTGTAGTTGACAATGTCGCCGTCCTGCACCGCCCAAACTTCGAGCTTATCCCAACTTTCGACAAAATTCTCGCCTTCCCATGTGCCTGAGCAATAACGGAGCATTTCGAGGGCTTTGTCAACGCCAACGATGACGGTTGTGCCTTTACGGCGTGTGAACCACTGCATCTCGACTTCCATATTGCCGACATCAATGCCTGCGCTGGAGACATCTGCGGGCAAATTATTGCGCTCACCCTGATAGGTGTAGCCGCTCTCGGCAAGATTAGTCAGCAAAATGCTAATATTCTGGAAATATTTATCCGAGTACCAGCCGCGCCGCATCCGCTCGATATCGAGCTTGAAGGTTTCGTTCGTCAATCGTTTCTTATCAAAAAGGGACATAATCTACTCGAAAATCCCGCCCCATGTTTGCATGGGCTGGGTGGATTTGACAAGATGCATTCCGGCTTCGGCGAATTTCGCAAAAGCGGCATCGCCAGCATCCGTAAAATCTGCACCGGGGACGACCACGGGCGAAGTGCAATCTTCCAGCAGATAGACTTTCTGCGCCAGCGCGGGATCAACCTTGCGCAGGTTGACGAGCAGGTCTTCGACCGTCGCCGCCACGCAATGACTTTTGGCTTGTCCGGCGATAATGAGCGCATCGACATCCCACAGGTGATCGACCAACGCCATGTCCTGTTCGCCCAGCGTTTCCCCATCGGGACCGTGCAGCACTTCCGCACTCAGGGCAGAGTAGCGTTCGCTGAAGGGCGCTTCGCCTTTTTCAAGAATTTCCGGCTGGGTGCTGCGTGCCACCGAATGAAAGAAGACCGCTTCCTCAATCAGCGGCACAATTGCGTGCCCAACGCCGCCCAACATGGCATGGTAGGGCCAGATCGTCCAGGCATATTTGCCCTTGCGCGCCAATTCTTTGGCATAGTGCAAAATACGCGCCTGCCCGATCTCGGGTGTGATGCCAAAATGAGTTGCCAGCGCAGGATTGAAATGCCAACGCTCCGCTTCGAGATCGTCCACTGTGACCATCGTGTACGCAGGCGGATGCTGACCGTCCGCATCCACCAAAAAGGTAGCGTGGAAAATTTGCATTGTACGATGCGTATCCATCGTCAGGCTAATTTTGCTGATGCGCCCCAAATTACGATAAATAAAAGCAGCTAAACGACGGCTGTCATCAACGGCGCCCGTGCTGCTGCGCCCGCCAACATAAAGTTCAAAACCTGGCAGAGCAAAGGTGTTTTGCACATCCACCAGAAATAACGAGATCCGTTTTTGCGCAGCGCTGGCTGGCTGTAGGGCATGTTGGGCTGCCCAAACTTTGGCGTCAGCCGCGCGGGCTTCATAGTCCACACGCCATTGTTTGACGTCAGAGTTTGTTAGACAGAAATGGTGAAAATCAAATGGAGACTTTTTAGCCAAACTGGAGTTAAAGTTATCAAGGAGAACCCATGGCTAAGAAGAAAGCAAGTGCAGAATCAACCGTC